>Ga0208807_1000357_pt1 | contig 11237 bp, 8 predicted proteins | sample Colrivmeta1555B3_FD_187665 | JGI IMG/M metagenome (GOLD analysis project Ga0208807, IMG submission 187665) | Estuarine microbial communities from the Columbia River estuary - metaG 1555B-3 (SPAdes) (version 2) | ecosystem: Environmental > Aquatic > Marine > Intertidal zone > Estuary | place: USA... | reverse complement strand
AAATTTACTGCGTAAATTATCACAATGCACCAAATACAATTCGTGAAATTGGGAGATTGAGAGAGCTTACGTTTAGAAATGCTGGAGGAGGAACAGGTTTACCTATAGACATAGATGATTTTGATACTTCAGATAATTGTTACCAGCAATTAATTGTCTGGTCACCAGAAGACGATGAAATTGTTGGAGGCTATAGATTCATTCTATGCAACTCTGTATTGAAAGAAAATTCAGAAATTGAACTATCAACCAGTCATTATTTCGATTTTTCTGAAGACTTTATTAAAAACTACCTTCCAAACACAATTGAACTTGGAAGAAGCTGGGTTCAACCAAATTTTCAGCCTTCTGTAAATCCACGGAAAGGACTTTTTGCATTGGATAATATATGGGATGGATTAGGAGCAATCGTATTAAAACACCCAGAAATAAAATACTTTTTTGGAAAGGTAACCATGTACCCTTCTTACAATACAGATGCGCGGAATTTTCTTCTAAATTTTATGCATCATTATTTTCCGGATCGAGATCAATTAATGAAACCGCATACTCCGTTAATTCAAAACTTCAACAAAAGTGAATACGATGCGATGTTGACAGGATTGGATTTTAAAGAAGGATTTAAAGTTTTAAACTCATTCGTAAAAGATAAAGGTGAATTTATTCCACCATTGGTTAATATCTATATGAATTTATCCCCAAGTATGAAAACTTTTGGAACAGCTGTAAATGCTGAATTCGGAAATGTTGAAGAAACTGGAATACTTGTAACTCTAAAAGACATCTATGAGGACAAGAAAGAAAGGCATATGAGATATTAAAAAAAAGCACCATTCGGTGCTTTTTTTTTAATAATGAGTTACTACTTGGTGCTTCTCTATCAACTTGCGTAAATTAATTAATGCATAGCGCATTCTACCAAGAGCTGTATTGATACTTATATCTTCTAAATCTGCGATATCTTTAAAAGACATCTCCTTAAAAATTCTCATTTTTAAAATATCCCTTTGCGTATCTGGAAGGTACTCAATAAGATCAACTAACTGACCTTCCAATTCTTCACGCGTGATCGTCTCTTGAATGTTCTCGTCCTCCAGACTCAATGTATGAAAGATATTGAAATCATCTCTCGATGAAGACGATTCAGAGATCATTTTAACTTTATTATTTTTTCTAAAATAATCTATTACCAAATTTTGAGCAATTCTCATTGCCCATGGTAAAAATTTACCTTCTTCATTATAAGAGCCAGCCTTTAAGGTATTTACAATTTTTATGAAACAGTCTTGAAAAATGTCTTGAGCTAAGGCAGAATCTTTCACTTTCATATAAATTGAACGATAGATTCTATCTTTATGACGCATTAATAATACTTCAAAAGCTTTTTCATTTCCATTAAGATATAGGCTGATTAATTCGCGGTCTTCGTGATTTTTCATAGTCATAACTTACCTTATTTAAGTAGTTTAATTGGTATTCAAACTTGTTTAAAGTAATGTTATAATCTATAAGCTTCGCGTTTTAATTGTTATTATGAAGTACTAATTTAAAGTAAAAAAGCATTGATTCCAAATCTCACTTTATCTTGACTTCAAAAACACAAACGAAAGAGATTGCAAAAAGGTTGGCAACAAATGAAAAAAAATCAATTTTTCACTACATATAAATATATGTATCTTTGATTAAATAGTGTTAAAAGAAGATAGAATTGCAGCAGAAAACGATCGAAATTAAAGGTGCCAGAGTTCATAATTTAAAGAATATTGATCTCAAAATCACCCATGGAAAATTCACAGTAATTACTGGAATATCAGGTTCAGGAAAATCTTCTTTAGCCTTTGACACTCTTTATGCAGAAGGACAAAGAAGATACATTGAAAGTCTTTCATCCTATGCTCGTCAATTCTTAGGGAAATTAAACAAACCAGAAACAGATTACATCAAAGGTATAGCTCCTGCGATTGCAATTGAACAAAAAGTAATCTCGAACAATCCAAGATCAACCATTGGAACGAGTACTGAAATATATGATTATTTAAAAGTGTTGTTTGCCCGAATGGGAGATACCATCTCGCCAATCTCAGGAGAGAAAGTAAAGAAACATACAGTTAAGGATGTAATGGACTTTCTTAAAACTCTGCCCCAACATAGCAAATGTCTTGTTCTTGCAAAATTATCGGGGTTTGAAAAATACGGAATAGAAAGACAGTTGGAGATTTTAAAACAGCAAGGTTATGTGCGTCTCCTTAACAATGACGAAGTAATTCTTGTTGAAGATGCTATTGTTAATCCTCCAAAATCAATTGAGAAATCATTATTGGTAATTGATAGAATCTCTACTGATTTTGAAGACGACGATACACTCAGCAGAATAAGTGATTCTATAGCTCTAGCTTTTGCCGAGGGTGATAGTACATGTATCATTCAAATACATGATACTGGAGAACAAATTCATTTTTCCAATCGATTTGATTTAGATGGAATGGAATTTCAAGAACCGAATGAACACTTTTTCACTTTCAATAATCCTTTTGGGGCATGTAAAGCATGTGATGGATTTGGACAAATCATTGGTATTGATCCTAATTTAGTTATACCAAACAAAGACCTAAGTATCTTTGAAGGAGCCGTTTCACCTTGGTCTGGAGAGAAAATGAGTACGTATAAAGATCAGTTCATTGATCAAGCTTTTGGAAGCAACTTTCCTATTCATCGACCGATAGCTGATTTAAACCAAGAAGAGCTCGATCTTCTTTGGAATGGAAACAAATTTGTTAATGGAATTAATCATTTTTTCAAATTTGTAGAAAGCAAATCTTATAAAATTCAATACCGTGTCCTCCTTTCTCGATACCGAGGAAAAACTCAGTGTCCAGAATGCAGGGGAACTAGACTTAGAAAAGATGCAAGTTTTGTGAAAATCAAAAATACATCCATCACAGATATCGTATTGCGACCAGTATCTGATAACTTAGTCTTTTTTAAAGAATTATTAAGTGATTGTGGCGAAAATCAAATTACAAAAAGAATATTGCCCGAGATAATTAATAGGCTCACTTTTCTTGAAAATGTAGGCCTTGGTTATCTTACATTAAATCGTCAATCTAATAGTCTCTCAGGTGGAGAATCTCAAAGAATTAATTTAGCAACTTCATTGGGTAGTTCATTAGTTGGCTCCATGTACATCCTTGATGAGCCATCAATAGGCTTACATCCAAAGGACACCGAAAAGCTAATTGCTGTTTTAAAGGACTTAAGGGATCTTGGGAACACAGTAATCGTTGTAGAACATGAAGAAGACATCATGAAAGCAGCTGATGAGATCATTGATATTGGCCCAAGAGCTGGTGTTTTTGGCGGAGAAGTAGTCTTCCAAGGAAATCATGCCGCTTTAAAAAAATCAAAAAGTTTAACTGCCGAATATTTAACTGGTAAACGAGAAATTCCAATCCCAAAAAGAAGAAGAATTAGTAAAAATAAGATATCCGTATGTGGCGCCCGTCAATTTAATCTTAAAAATTTTGACATTGATATCCCACTAAACAATCTGGTCTGTGTTACTGGAGTCAGCGGCTCAGGAAAATCTACTTTAATTACCGAAATTGTTCTACCTGCTGTTAAAAAACAACTTGGAATTTATGGAGACACTCTTGGTGAGTACCGAAGTTTAACCGGAGACTTTCAACACATTAAAGCAGTAGAATTTGTTGACCAAAATCCAATCGGTAAATCCTCAAGGAGCAATCCTGTTACTTACGTTAAAGCATTTGACGACATTCGAGATTTATATTCTAAGCTATCTATTTCCAAAGCAAGAGGATACAAACCAGGTTTCTTCAGTTTCAATGTGGATGGAGGAAGATGTGAGGTATGTGAAGGAGAAGGAGAAATTACAGTAGGAATGCAATTTATGGCAGATGTCCACTTAACTTGTGAACAATGTAATGGAACACGCTTTAAATCAGAAACACTTGAAGTTAAGTACAGAGATCTATCTATTTCGGATATGCTTAACATGGATATCGAAAGTGCATTTGCCTTTTTTAGCGAAAGTTCAGAAAAGCTTGAACAAAAAATTGCCCAAAAAATCGAGCCATTGGTTAAAGTTGGATTGGGTTACTTAAAAATGGGACAAGCTTCAAACACATTGAGCGGTGGAGAAGCGCAAAGAATTAAACTAGCATCATTTCTCGCACGAGGAAAGAACAACCCTCCTACCCTTTTCATCTTTGACGAACCAACAACAGGACTTCATTTTTATGATGTCAATAAACTTATTATCGCGTTTAACGAATTAATCAATACCGGACATTCCATCATTGTTATCGAACACAATTTAGATGTAATTAAATGTGCGGACTACCTAATTGATTTAGGACCAGAAGGAGGTGTTAATGGAGGAAATATTGTATTTAAAGGCACACCTGAAGAAATGATTAATTCTGAAAACAGTATTACTGGTCAGTTTTTGAAAGAAAAATTAAAAATATAAGACATAAAAAAAGCCCATCAATAAAGATGGGCTTTTAACAAAATTGTCAAATGCAATTAAGCAATCTTAACATTAACTGCACTTAATCCTTTTGGAGTTTCTTCAACGTCAAAACTAACTCTGTCTCCTTCGTTAACCTCGTCAACTAAACCACTAATATGTACAAATACATCTTTGTTTCCTTCTTCTGGTGTAATGAATCCAAACCCTTTTGAATCATTAAAAAATTTTACTGTTCCGTTACTCATTGTAATTAATTATAATATATAAAGTACAAATGTACGTTATTATTATTGATAAATCCCAATTAATCACTATCTATTTGATTTTCAGTTTATAAAACGATGCCTTTCTCAACCTAAAAACAATGGATTTAAATTACATCGGATTAATCCATCAACTTCTCTGATTTAGCAATGATTGCAGATACAGCAGCGTCACTAGTGACGTTAATAACTGTTCTACACATATCCAAAATTCGATCAACAGGTAGAACCAAAGCTACCCATAAAGGATTCAGTCCTATAGAGTCCAATACGATCATCAACATAATTAGACCTGCACTTGGAACGGCTGCAGCACCAATTGAAGCTAAAGTCGCAGTTGCCACAATTCCTAATTGCTGCATTAAATCTAAATCAACATCATGATACTGCGCTAAAAAGATAACAGCAACAGCCTGATAAAGCGAAGTCCCATCCATATTAACAGTCGCGCCAATTGGCAAAACAAAATCTGTAACCTCTTCAGGAACCTTAAGGTTATCATTTACACATTCAATAGTAACAGGTAATGTCGCAGCACTAGAACTTGTTGAAAAGGCCAGAAACTGAGCAGGGCTTAAACCTTTAAAAAAAGCTTTATACCCTATTTTAACCCCAAACAATTTCATGAATAACGGATAAAAAACAAACAGCATAAATAATAAACCACCAAAAACAACAATTGAATAATATCCCAATTGAACAAAAATATCGGTCAATTCATTTAAATTATTTGCTGATTTAGCTAGAACACCAGCCATTAAGCAAAAAACAAAAAATGGAGCTGCTTTCATTATTATGTGAACCATTTTCACAAAAACATCATTCATCCCATCAAAAAAGGACTTAACAGTTTCAATTTTCGGACCTTTAAGCAACGATAATGAAACCCCAAAAAACAGTGCAAAGAAAATAACTTGAAGCATTAACTTTCCATCTCCTAAAGCAAGTACCAAATTTTCAGGAACAATATCGACCAATGGCTGAAGTGGACCATTTTCTTTGTTTGCCTTTGCTGCATCATTTTTACTTGCCATGTTCTGATAGTCTGCACTTTGCATATCAGCATTAAGCTTCTTCTTGACTTTTTCAATTTCCTTTTGAGATGCAGTTGCCAACAAATCTTGGCCATCCTTTACTTTTATATTATTGTCTTTTGCCCAAATTTCATATTCTAATCGATGAGTAATTCGTGTTTTTTCATTCGTTTGTTTGCCTGGAGAAAATGCATTAACGATTATCAAACCAACTGAAACTGAAATTACTGTCGTAATTAAATAAAGACCAAGTGTTTTAAATCCCATTCTACCCAACTTGGAAGGATCACCCAAATTAGCAACACCACCAATAATTGAAAACAAAACTAAGGGAACAGCAATAAATTTAAGACAGTTTATAAAAATAGTCCCAAATGGATCAATCCAATCTTTCGTGAAATCATTGAGTCCAAAAGCACCAGAAAGCAATGACCATAATATTCCAAATACCATTGCAATAAGTATTTTCCAATGTAATGCGATTTTTTTCATGTTGTGAATATAGCCAATTTTAACTTTGAAAATATTCAATGTTGAGAAGTTATTTTAACTGAAATTTGTTTAATAAATTAATATTATTAATATTGTATCATCAAAGCGACAATCATGTTGCATTGTGTTCTCAATACAAGATCTCAATAAAAACAATCACACTCTTTTATTAATGGATAAGAAAGAATTAGAAAGCAAGAAAATTGCTGACCTAAAAGTTATTGCAAGTGCTGCAGGCATTGAAGGATTAGATAAACTTAAAAAAGGTGAAATCATCGACGCTTTAACAAATCAAAAACCTTCAATAAATGAAGAAAAGGATATAAAGTCAACAATTGAAACTAAGCCTAAACGTGCTAGAAAAAGAGTAATTGTCGCAGAACAATCTCAACCTGATTTATTTGAAAAACCGAATGAAACAGCGTTGAAACAAGAAGTAACTGAACAAAAACCTGCTCAAAATAAGCCACGACCGAAATCGAAACCTACCGAAAACACTTCTGTTGTTTCAACTGAAGGAACAAGCGAAGAGCAAGCAAAACCGGTTAATAAGACCAATGAGAATAGAAAACCTCAAAGAAAAAACCCGGTAAATAATGATCAAAACCAAGATCAAAAAGAGAACAACAACCAACATAATAAGCCAAAGGAAAATAGAGAACCAAGACCTCCAAGAGAGAATAAGAATCGAAATAACAACCAAAATGCCGCTTCAGAAGATGAAGAAAAATACAGCCTTGTTGGAATTGTAGCAGCTGAGGGAGTTTTAGAAGTAATGCAAGACGGATACGGATTTTTACGCTCGTCAGATTACAACTACCTTCCATCTCCGGATGATATTTATGTATCACAAAGTCAAGTTAAACTCTTTGGTTTAAAAACGGGAGACACTGTTACAGGAACAATACGACCACCACGTGAAGGTGAGAAATTTTTCCCTTTGGTAAAAGTAGAGTCGATTAATGGACGTCACCCTTCTTATATTAGAGACAGGGTTCCTTTTCAATATTTAACCCCACTTTTTCCAGACGAAAAATTTAAATTAACTGGTCATGCTCAAGAGACAATGTCTACCAGAGTTATGGACTTATTTGCTCCAATTGGAAAAGGACAAAGAGGAATGATCGTTGCCCAGCCAAAAACGGGTAAAACAATGTTATTAAAAGACGTTGCAAACGCAATCGCAGCAAATCACCCTGAGACCTATTTAATTGTTCTTCTTATAGACGAACGCCCTGAAGAGGTTACTGACATGGCAAGATCTGTTAATGCAGAAGTTATCGCATCTACATTTGACGAACCAGCAGACAGACACGTAAAAGTTGCTAACATGGTTTTAGAGAAGGCTAAAAGAATGGTAGAATGCGGACATGATGTTTGTATTTTATTGGATTCTATTACAAGATTAGCAAGAGCATACAATACCGTTTCTCCGGCATCTGGAAAAGTTTTATCTGGAGGAGTTGACGCAAACGCATTACACAAACCGAAAAGATTCTTTGGATCTGCTCGTAAAATCGAAAATGGAGGGTCTCTTTCTATCATTGCAACAGCATTAACAGAAACAGGATCTAAAATGGATGAAGTTATTTTTGAAGAATTCAAAGGAACGGGTAACATGGAACTTCAATTAGATCGTAAAATTTCTAACAGAAGAATATACCCTGCTATTGATATTACATCATCAGGAACTCGTAGAGAAGATTTATTATTAGACAAAGATGTCCTGCAAAGAGTTTGGTTATTACGCAAATTTATTGCGGACATGAATCCAGTTGAAGCGATGGAATTCTTAAAAGAACGAATGGCTAACACACAATCTAATGAAGAATTTCTAGTAACAATGAATGGATAAATGAGAGCAACAGTAAGAATTGGGGTTAGTTTTGCATTGTTATTTGTTACAGTTAAAATGATATTTTTCTGGACAGGAATATCGCAATACAATGTAGTGCCAGCAGTTTTAATCAACATCTTATTACTTCTGCTTGCCGTTGCGGTAGGGCTGTATGTTTCAAAAAGAAAAGACAATTCAGGCAGTGCTCTATCAGACATAAAAAACGGGATGACAAGTGGGGTTCCATACGCAATACTTGTAAGTGTATTTATCTACTTTTATTATGACACCATTGATCCAGGATTTAATGCGCATCAAATAGCAGAGGCTCAAATAGGAATTGAAAGAATTCTCGAAAATCCAATAGAACTTCAAGGCGTAAGAGAATCTAATGCTGAATTTGAATTACTTTCAAAGGAAGAGATTTATGAAAAATTAAAATCTGGTCCAGAAGGTTTTTACAACCCAACAGCCACAATGACTGTCTCAATGTTAGCAATGTTATTACTAACAACCATGTACAGTATCTTTATTACCGTAATTTATCGAAAGATAGTTTTCAGATAAAAAAAGAGCGATTTAAATCGCTCTTTTTTGTTTATAAATGTTTCATTAAATATTTATACAATTCAACCATCGTCATGATGTCATATTTATGAACCTTTTCATCAGGTGTATGCACATTATCTTCCGCTGCACCAATAAAACACCAGTCTACTGGCTGAGATGATTTCTGAAGCATTCCTCCATCGCTTCCTCCAGCTGATTCGACTTCGAGTTGGTATTTAATTCCTGAATCGTTTGCAAGTGATATGATTTTATCCAGATATGACTTTCTTGGCAAACCGCTATCTCTCATTGAAATTGCTACTCCTTTACCATGCGTGACTCCATCGGTAACCCATGTTATATCTGAAATTAATGCTTGGTAAACTCCATATTTTTTCACTAGGTAATCAGAACAAAATCCAACTGTATTCCCGCCATGCTCTTCATAGGTAGAGAAAACGATTGCCCCATCCGTCAAAGATTCTGCAACTTTAAGTGCAGACCACACTCCCAAACGATTATCCATGTACGGAGACTGGATAAAGTCATCTGTTTCTCGGAAATTCGGCTTAAAAGTCAACAATGTACCCCGTTCAATCTCGCGTTCAAAAACATATTGCAAACTAACAGAATCGTCCTCATTTTCAATAACCATAAGCTCCGTTTCTATCTCTCCTTTACTATCAGAACCAACCAATTGCATTCCATCGATAGTTCTTGGACCACCAACTTTGATTAAGTTTTTTTCATAACCAACCGAGAAACCGATACTATCCATATGGGCATAGATTGCCGTTCTTGGTTTACCAAAAACAAGCATTAAACAATCTTGAAAACCATCTCCATGAATGAGCTTTGGTTTAACCGACCAATTGCCTTGATTAGCCTCAATATATTTGATTAAATACTCTTTCATTGGCCCTTCATCACTAGCCGCCGATCTAACCTCTGTTAACTCTTTAAGTGTCTTCAATTCTTGTTTTTTTGTTCAAAATTGTAAAAATGATTACCACTATCCAAATTTTGGATTGATTCGAAATAAGCTTTTATACTCTTTGCTGAATCAACAAGTTCAAATTCCTTTGTTTCATCCGGTAAAAAACCCTTCACCAAATAGATTTCATATAAAATACCGTTCAATCCGATTTCTATAATATTGTTTTCTATAATCCCCTTTAAACCATATTCATCAATAGAACCATAACTCAAATCCTTATCCATGGTATTGAAATTCATGAAAATTCCAGATCCATCATATACCTTGTTTTGATGGATGGTTTTTCGCCATTTCATCAAAACAGAATCTGAGTATTCCACAATTATTTTTTCATTCAACTTATCTTGTTCTTCAAATATCAATTTATCGAAATCCGCCCCTAAAACTCGTTGTATTTTATTTTCTTCATATTTTAACTTGAATGGCTTTGTATTAATTAAGTCATAGTCAAAGTTTTTCTCAAAAGAAGGAAGAACATTTAACATTTTCATAAATGAAGCTGTATCCGATGCATTTTTAGCCAACTTACCATCGTTATCAGTAAATTTATAGCCCTTTGTGCCATTCTTCAAAAATATTTCGTAGGTATAATGTTTTTTTTTAAATGCTTTCTTAATAGCCATATCAGCCAACAAGTCAGCCCTTACGGTATCCTTATTTTTCGTATCGACAATCATCATTGCTTCGAAATAACGTCCAAATAGCGATTCATTTTTTCGATTTAATAAACCATTCGATTTTTCTATTATTGCTTCGTAAAGCATTAATTTAACTACTGGCTTCGCTGTCATTTCGGTTATCACTTGAAACTTTGGAGTTAAAAAGACTGTATCAGAAGCAAGAGAAATGGTGTCAATTTTAAAACCTCCACATTTCAAAACAAAAGGCAATGCAGAATTGTTTATGGATAATTTTCCTTCACTATTAGATAAGCCAATGAATTGTTCATGCATATCAAACACTTGAACATTTCGAACAGGTATTTTGAACTCATTATCATAAAAAACGACACTTTTCTGCCCAAAAACAACGAATGAATTAAATGCTAATAAAACTATAATCTCCTTCAACATAATTAATAATTTCCTAAATACTTAATTTTTATAGAATCAAACTCTTCGAGTTGACCTTTAATAAAATCATAACTATCCATTGGAATATTGGTTTTCAATTTACACCCAACTTCAAATACTTGATTCATCGACTCAAGATCATTTTTTTTAAGGATATTCATTATATGTGGCATATCCATATAATCAAAATTTAACTCCACCCAATGAAACATTTCCAACTCAACAATTTTAGCATTTTCAATTGCATCCTTAGCTGCAGTCCTATAAGCATTTATCAGTCCACCAACACCAAGTTTTGTCCCTCCATAATAACGAACGACTCCAATCAAAACATTTCTAAGACCAAAAGATTCAATTTGACCTAATATTGGAGCACCTGCAGAATTATTTGGTTCACCATCATCATTCGCACGGTAAACATTGTCATCCATCCCAAATTTATAAGCATAACACAAGTGACGTGCCTGATGGTGATTTTTTTTCCATTCATCTAATAA
>Ga0208807_1000348_pt1 | contig 11553 bp, 10 predicted proteins | sample Colrivmeta1555B3_FD_187665 | JGI IMG/M metagenome (GOLD analysis project Ga0208807, IMG submission 187665) | Estuarine microbial communities from the Columbia River estuary - metaG 1555B-3 (SPAdes) (version 2) | ecosystem: Environmental > Aquatic > Marine > Intertidal zone > Estuary | place... | reverse complement strand
GCCTGTGCAACTCATACCAATTTGTTTCTGGTTGGAGCTTTGTGCCAGTATTCTAATGGCCAAATCAGGCTGGCAAGAAGCAGACCGAAAGATCGTTTTCGGTCTTGTGATTGGATCAGCCGTGGGCGTGCCCATCGGGCTGGCACTGACCACAAACATCCCTGTTGATGCGTCCAAGCTCATCGTATTGATCCTCGTGATGGTGTTGGCACTGACCCAACTCGCAAAGATCCGCATTCCGTTTTTTGCCACGAAGGCAGGGCTTTATACGGCGGGACTTTCTGCAGGGATTGCATCTGGATTGGCTTCGGTGGGAGGCATGGTCGTCGCCCTTTTTGTGCTTAGTCAAGACGCCGCCGCCCGCAAAATGCGCGCAGCACTTGCGTTGTTTTTGTTCATTAGCATGGCCACATCCATCATCTATCTTTTCGTGTTTGGCGTTATGACGACGACAGCGACTGCACGCGCAGCCACCTTTGCTTTGCCTTGCTTCATTGGCGTCTTTATCGGCCAGCGCTTGTTTACACCAAAATTCGAAACGTATTATCGGCCGTTTTGCCTCACACTCTTGACCGGACTTGCATTGGCAGGTCTGATCCGAACATCCCTGTCCTGAAAGGTAGCCCTATGTCGCTAGACCAGCCCCAGATTGATCTGTCGCCCAAAGTGTCCGACGAGATACGCAAAACCACTTGTTACATGTGCGCCTGCCGCTGCGGGATCAACGTACACATGAAAGAGGGTAAAGTTGCCTATATCGAGGGAAACAAAGACCACCCTGTGAACAAGGGCGTGCTCTGTGCCAAAGGGTCTGCGGGCATCATGCAGCACAACGCGCCGTCGCGTCTGCGCGCGCCATTGAAGCGCGTCGGCCCACGTGGGTCGGGTGAGTTCGAGGAAATTTCTTGGGAAGAGGCGCTCAAGATTGCGACCGATACCCTCGCGCCGATCCGTGCGAATGCCCCTGAGAAGCTCGCGTTCTTTACGGGCCGCGATCAGTCACAGTCGTTCACGTCGTTCTGGGCGCAAGGCTTTGGTACGCCAAACTATGCAGCCCACGGCGGGTTCTGTTCGGTCAACATGGCCGCTGCGGGCATCTATACGATGGGTGGCGCGTTCTGGGAATTTGGCCAGCCTGACTGGGATCATACCAAGCTGTTCATGCTGTTTGGTGTCGCCGAAGACCACGACAGCAACCCGATCAAAATGGGCATCGGCAAGATCAAGGCACGCGGCGCGCGGATGATTGGCGTGAACCCGATCCGCACTGGTTATAACGCGGTGGCGGACGATTGGGTTGGCATTACACCCGGCACCGACGGGCAGTTTATTCTGGCGCTGGTGCATTGCCTGATGAAAGCGGGCAAAATTGATCTCGATTACCTCGCTCGCTTCACCAATGCCTCTGTGCTGGTAAACCAAGACCCAAAATCCGAGCAATACGGGTTGTTTCTGCGCGACGCCGAAGGTCAACCGCAGGTGATTGATCGTCGCACGGGCAAGCTTGCCGCGTGGAACGGTCAAGGGGTTGAGCCTGATCTTTCGGGCACGCACCGCGCCAAGGGCGTCACGCACCGCCCTGTGTTCCACCTGATGGCCGACAAATATCTCAGCGACGATTATGCCCCCGAAGCGGTAGAAGAAAGCTGCGGCATCTCTGCCAAGCACATCCGCGCGATTGCTGCAGATCTGGCGCGTGTGGCGTTTGACGAAGCGATTGAACTGGACCGCGAATGGACCGATTTCCGTGGTGTGAAGCACGACAAAATGATTGGCCGCCCCGTGTCATTTCACGCGATGCGCGGGATTTCGGCGCACTCCAATGGCTTCCAGACCTGCCGTGCGCTGCACATGTTGCAGATCATTTTGGGGTCTGTTGAGACGCCCGGTGGCATGCGTTTCAAGCCGCCCTATCCCAAGCCTGCGACAGCCCACCCAAAGCCGCACGGCAAGGTCACACCCGGCGCCGCGCTCAACGGCCCGCACTTGGGCTATGTGCAAGGTCCCGAAGATTTGCTGCTGCAAGAGGACGGCTCTGCCACGCGTATCGACAAGGCCTATACATGGGAAAACCCGATGTCGGCGCATGGTCTGATGCATATGGTGATCTCGAACGCACATGCGGGCGACCCCTATAAAATCGACACGCTGTTTATGTATATGGCGAACATGTCGTGGAACTCTTCGATGAATACGGGCGGCGTTATGCAGATGCTGACCGACAAGAACGAGGATGGGACCTATGTGATCCCGAACATCATTTATTCGGACGCTTATTCATCCGAAATGGTGGCTTATGCCGATCTGATTTTGCCAGACACAACCTATCTGGAACGGCACGATTGTATCTCGCTGCTGGACCGCCCGATATGCGAGGCCGACGGTGTGGCCGATGCGATCCGCTGGCCCGTGGTCGAGCCTGACCGCGATGTCCGCGGCTTCCAATCGGTGCTTTGTGAGCTTGGCGCGATGCTGAACCTGCCTGGTTTCGTGAATGAGGACGGCAGCCAGAAATACAAGGATTACGCCGACTACATCACTAACCACATTCGCCGTCCAGGAATTGGGCCTTTGGCTGGGTTCCGCACAGGCGAAAAGGGTCTGCAAGGCGGGCGCGGTGACGTGAATGAGGGCCAGATCGACAACTATATCAAGAACGGCGGCTTTTGGATCGAGCATGTTCCCAAGAATTGCGCTTATTATAAACCCTTCTCGATGGACTACCAAAACTGGGCCGTGAAGATGGGGTTCTATGATGTGGTACAGCCCTATATCTTCCAGCTTTACGTCGAACCCATGCGCAAATTCCAAGCCGCCGCCGAAGGCATCGGCACGCGGCAACCGCCAGAGCATTTGCGTGGCCAGATCAAGGTCACGATGGACCCGCTGCCGATCTGGTATCCACCGTTTGAGGATGGGCATGTGGACCCCGAAGAATACCCTGTTCATGCGCTGACACAGCGCCCGATGGCGATGTATCACTCTTGGGGCACACAAAACGCGTGGTTGCGCCAGATCCACGGACATAACCCGCTCTATGTCCCGACCAAGATTTGGGAAGCCAACGGGTTCAAGGATGGCGATTGGGCGCGAGTGAGTTCCGTGCACGGGTCAATCACCGTGCCTGTGGCGCATCAGGCGTCGCTGAATGAAAACACCGTTTGGACGTGGAACGCGATTGGCAAGCGCAAGGGCGCTTGGGCGCTTGATACCGATGCATCCGAAGCGTCCAAGGGCTTCTTGCTCAACCATCTGATCCACGAACTTTTACCGCCCAAGGGCGACGGGCTTCGCTGGGCCAATTCCGATCCGATCACGGGGCAAGCCGCTTGGTTTGATCTGCGCGTGAAGATCGAAAAATCGGGTGTACCAAACGAGGCGCAGCCAGCCATGCCAGCGATTAAGTCGCCCGTTGGCAAAGGACCAAAAGACATCGCATGGAAGGTGGGCAAATGAGCAAGACACAAATCCTGCTGCTGATTCTCGGGTTTGTGGTGATCACATTCGGATCGTTCATCTGGATGATCGCCACATGGGATTCCTCAAAAGAGGAATCGATGAGCTACAATTGGACACAAGAAGGGGCGATCTTATGACCGAGCTTCCGACCAGCACTGCCAAGAAACTTGGCCTCGTGATCGACCTTGATACTTGCGTGGGCTGTCATGCCTGCGTGGTGTCGTGCAAAGGGTGGAATACCGAAAATTACGGCGCCCCGTTGTCGGACCAGAATGCCTATTCTGGGGCCGCATCGGGGACATTCCTGAACCGCGTGCACTCCTACGAGGTGCAACCGCCTATGCTGCGCGATGAGCCGCAAGCGGCACAGCTGATCCACTTTCCAAAGTCGTGTTTGCACTGTGATGACGCGCCATGTGTGACGGTCTGTCCGACGGGTGCCAGCTATAAGCGGTCCGAAGACGGGATCGTTTTGGTCAATGAGCAGGACTGCATTGGCTGCGGTCTATGTGCTTGGGCCTGCCCTTACGGGGCGCGTGAATTGGATGAAAAAGCAGGGGTGATGAAGAAATGCACCCTTTGCGTGGATCGCATTTATAACGAGAACCTGCCTGAGGAAGACCGCCAGCCAGCCTGCGTGCGGACCTGTCCGTCAAACGCGCGTCATTTTGGTGATTTGGCCGACCCCGAGAGTGATGTCTCGATTTTGGTCGCCGAGCGTGGCGGGTTTGATTTGATGCCAGAGCAAGGCACAAAGCCCACCAACAAATATCTGCCACCGCGCCCGAAAGATGTGGAGCCTGAATATGACATTCTGGCCCCCTACCTTGAGCCGATTGCCAAAGACGGCAAAGGCTTCATCAGCTGGCTCGACAAGGCGCTTTCTGCACTTCCTGGAGGAGCAAAATAATGCATCCAGCACCATCCGTTATTCTGTTCACAACATTTTCCGGCCTTGGTTTTGGCCTGCTGTTTTGGCTTGGCATCAACCCCAATCCCCCTACGGGTTGGGTCGCGTTTGTCTTCTTTGCCATCGCTTATCTCGGCGCGGTGGGTGGTCTATTGGCCTCAACATTTCACCTTGGCCATCCAGAGCGGGCGCTGAAAGCGTTCAGCCAATGGAAGACAAGTTGGCTGTCACGTGAGGGAATTTGTGCGGTCGCAACTCTTTTGATCATGGCGCTTTATGGGGCTGGCTTGGTGTTCTTTGGCGCTCATTGGGCGCCGCTTGGCTGGCTCGGTGCACTGGGTGCATTGGCGACTGTTTTCACCACCTCTATGATTTACGCCCAACTCAAGACTGTCCCCCGTTGGAAGCATTGGACAACGCCTGCGCTGTTCCTGCTGCTCTCGCTTGGTGGTGGCGCGCTTTTGGCTGGCAATGTGCGCTTTGCATTGCCGCTGCTGATCATCGCGGGCGTTTTGCAAGCCTTTGCTTGGTTCCACGGCGACGGACGCTTTGCGGCCTCTGGCACCACGATGGAAACGGCGACAGGCCTTGGCCATATCGGCACGGTCCGTGCGTTTGAGCCGCCGCATACGGGCACCAACTATCTGATGAAAGAGTTCATCCACGTTGTCGGGCGCAAGCATGCGCTACAGCTGCGCGTCATCGCGCTTGTATTGGGATTCGTCGTGCCCGTTTTGATGCTCTTGATGACGTTCCATCATTGGAATGCGCTTGTTGCAGTTGTTAGCCACATTGCGGGCGTGCTGGCGCTGAGATGGTTGTTCTTTGCACAGGCCGAACACGTCGTCGGCTTGTATTACGGCAAGCGTTAGTCATAAGAAAAGGCGCATCTTAACGATGCGCCTTTTTCCAATTTTCGTCGAAAATTGGTTACCCGCGGATACGTTTTTCTGTCTGTGCGTCAAACAAATAGATCCGGCTTTTGTCGATTGTCACACCTACACGCGACCCAGTTTTAGACCGTTCATCCCCACGTTCTTCAATCACAATCCGCTCACCAGTATCGCCTGACAGATAAACAAATGACACGCCGCCAAGGCTTTCTGTCATTTCAACGGTATGTGTATCGCCATTTGGATCGACCATTAGATGCTCTGCACGCATGCCAACAGTTACGGATTTGCCCGTATAGGCTGGCGCAATAACACCCTGAAACTCTGCCTTCATCCCAGGAACTGAAACTGCGCCGTCCTTAGCGGTGCCTTCAAGAAAGTTCATCGCAGGTGAGCCGATAAAACCCGCCACAAACTTGTTGTCTGGATCGCGATAAAGGTCCATCGGCGCGCCAACCTGTTCGATGATCCCTTTACGCAGTACAACGATTTTATCAGCCAAGGTCATCGCCTCGACCTGATCGTGCGTCACGTAAATCATAGTCGCGCCGATTTCTTTGTGCAGGCGGGCAATCTCGACACGCATCTCAACGCGCAATTCTGCATCGAGGTTTGAGAGCGGCTCATCAAAGAGGAACACCTCAGGCCCACGCACAATCGCGCGACCAATCGAGACACGCTGACGCTGACCACCAGAAAGGGCGGCAGGTTTGCGATCGAGGTAATCTTCGAGCTTCAAAATGCGGGTCGCTTCGGCCACTTTCTCGACGATCTCGGCTTTCGGAAAACCGTTCATCTTCAACCCAAAGCCCATGTTGTCGCGCACGGTCATATGCGGATAAAGTGCGTAAGTCTGAAACACCATTGCCACACCGCGCTCGCTTGGGTCCAAAACGGTCACATCGCGATCACCGATATTGATCGCCCCGCTTGTCGTTTCCTCATGGCCTGCGACCATCCGCAGAAGCGTGGATTTTCCGCAGCCTGACGGACCAACAAACACGCAGAATTCACCGTCCGCAATTTCGAGGTCAATCCCGTGGATCACCTGCACATCGCCGTATTTCTTGATGACGTTTTGAAGCTTTACACCTGACATCGTGCTATATCCTTATCTGCATTAAATGGGGGATCGCCAGCTTTGGGCTCCGGTCCCAATTTTGGCGGCTGTTTCAAGAAGTATGGGACGGAAGGCCTCTAACCCGTCAAGACTATGACGCGAGGTACTGGTCGCAATCGACACGGCACCAATCACGCGTTTGCGGGCCGTCAGGATCGGGGCTGCAATGCTGATAATACCCGACTGATGTTCTTCGCGGTCATAGGCGACACCATCTTTGTGGATCGCGGAAAGTTCGACCTCAAGTGTTTTGGCATCGGTATGGGTCGCATCGGTATAACTGTGAAATGCCTGCTGCTGAATCGCGAGATTGCGGCTTTCCTCATTCATGAAAGCCAGAATCACTTTGCCAACACCTGTGCAATAGGCGGGCGCCACTTGGCCTGCCTGCGCGAGTGTCGATGTACAAAATCGAACTGATCAACCGCGATGACGCGCATCATTTGTCACGCGGCACACCTGCGCTCAAAACGCGGATCATGGAGCTTTCAGGCGCATTCCTGATGAACCGTGGCATCACATTGCCGTGGTCGTTCCCAGAACGTATGTGGGTTGTTGAAGGCACAAAGCTTTAGGGGGACGCTATGCTTAAACCGGATTGGATCGCTGTCGATTGGGGCACCAGCAACATGCGCGCGTGGGCAATGTCGGCCAGCGGCACGGTGCTGGACGAGGTGCGCTCTGATCGTGGCATGGGCAGCTTGAAGCCCGTTGAGTTCGAGCAAGCCCTGCGCGACGCCATCGCCCCGTGGGACCATAAGGGCGCCCCGATGATCGCCTGCGGCATGGTCGGCGCAAAGCAAGGCTGGATGGAAGCGCCCTACGCTGCCGTCCCTTGCGCGGCCACGCCCGAAGGTTTCACCAAACCCGATGCGGGCGACCTCGACGTGTACATCATCGCGGGACTAAAGCAGGCTGATCCTGCGGACGTCATGCGCGGCGAAGAGACCCAAATCGCAGGTTTCTTGTCGATGAACAAAAACTGGGACGGCGTCATTTGCTTGCCCGGAACCCACACCAAATGGGCCCATATCAGCGCAGATGAGGTGGTAAGTTTTCAAACCTACATGACGGGCGACCTGTTTGCCGCGATCTCTGGAAACACTGTTCTCAAGCATTCCGTGAATAGCGACGATTGGGACAATGACGCCTTTGATGGTGGCGTTGCCGATGCCATGGCCCGCCCCGAACGGCTCGCCGCACGGCTGTTTTCACTCCGCGCTGAGGGCCTGCTCAACGGCATGCAAAACGGCACGGCCAAAGCCCGCCTGTCAGGCCTGCTGATAGGCGCGGAACTCGCAGGTGCCAAACCTTACTGGCTCGGCCAACAAGTCGCCGTCATCGGTGCGGGCGGACTCTGTTCTCTCTACGTCCGTGCGCTGGCCGCACAATCGGCACCTGCCACCCAAGTCAAAGGTGACGCGATCACACTCGCGGGCCTAACCGCCGCCTTTAAACGCCTCAAAGGATAACGCCATGTCACACCTCCCCCTGATCGCGATCCTGCGCGGCGTCACACAGTCCGAGGCAGCTCCAATTGCCGAAGTCTTGATCGACGCGGGCATCACCCAGATCGAAGTGCCGCTCAATTCCCCAGATCCGTTTGAAAGCATCAAAGCCATGGCAGACGCGTTCAGCGATGTCGCATTGATCGGCGCAGGCACGGTCCTGTCGGTCGAGGACGTAGGCCGCGTGGCGCAAGCAGGCGGCAAACTTATCGTCTCCCCCAACACCGACCAGCGCGTGATCGTGGCCACCAAAACCGCAGGCATGGCAAGCTGGCCAGGTGTGATGACCCCCACCGAATGCTTCGCAGCACTCAAGGCTGGCGCAGACGGTCTCAAGATTTTTCCGGCCTCACTTCTCGGCCCTGAAGGGATCAAGGCAATCCGCGCAGTCTTACCCAAAGGCACGCTCATTTACGCCGTTGGCGGCGCTGGCGCAGATAATTTCGGCGAATGGATGGCAGCCTCTGCTGACGGGTTTGGCATTGGCTCTGCTCTCTACAAACAAGGCTTCTCCGTGGTCGACGTCAAAGCCCGCGCCATCGATATGGTCGCGGCCTACAACGCGGCTAAGTCATGATTTTCGACGCCACCAAATGCACGCTGGGCGAAGGGCCACTTTGGCACCCTTTGCGCAAACAGCTTTTCTGGTTCGATATCCTTGGAAAGCGACTGCACACCCGAGGTCAGCATTGGGATTTCGACACATATGTTTCTGCGGCAGGTTGGGTCGATCATGACACGCTAGTCATCGCTTCTGCAAAGGTCTTGCACCGCTTTGACATTAACACTGGCGAACAATCCCTCCTCTGTGACCTTGAAGCCGATAACGCCGGCACCCGTTCCAACGACGGACGCGCGGACCCGCAAGGCGGTTTCTGGATTGGCACGATGGGTCTAAATGCAGAACTGGGCGCAGGTTCCATCTACCGCTATTACAAGGGCGAGTTGCGCAAACTTTACGGCGACCTACAAATTACCAATTCCATCTGCTTTGCACCCTCTGGCGATACCGCCTATTTCACCGACACAAACACGCAGATGGTCATGGCCGTTTCACTCGACACAGACGGATGGCCAAATGATGATCCACAATTGCACATCGATCTGCGCGGCACTAACTTCCGCCCTGACGGCGCAGTCTGCGACGCAAACGGCAACCTCTTTTCCGCACAATGGGGCGTTGGCCGCGTGGCAGCCTACGACCCGAAAGGCCATTTCATCGAAGCGTTCAACATGCCCGCAATCCAATCCTCCTGCCCCGCATTCGGCGGTGAAAACCTACAAACCCTCTATTGCACCTCCGCCGCAGTCGGACGAGACGGGACCGACGACGGCAAAACTTTCAGCTTCCAAACCACCTACACAGGACAAGCAGACCATCAGGTCATCCTAGCCTAACCGCCCCACCTCGCTTTGTTCCAAATACTCAAAAAGGTACCCCCATGAAACGCACCCTCGGCGTCTGCTATTATCCCGAACATTGGCCCGAGACCGAATGGGCCGCCGACGCTGCCGAAATGGTCGCAGCTGGCCTGACATGGGTGCGCATCGGTGAATTCGCGTGGTCGCGGATGGAGGCCGAGCCGGGCGTTCTGACATGGGATTGGCTTGATCGTGCAATCGCGACCTTAGGCAATGCTGGCCTCAAGGTCGTCCTTGGCACGCCAACCGCCACGCCGCCGCGTTGGATGGTCGACAAGCACCCCGATATACTCCCCGTCGATGCAAACGGGAATACCCGCAAATTCGGCTCGCGCAGGCATTATGACTTTAGCCACCTACCCTACCGTGATGAGAGCAAACGCATCGCCACGTTGATGGCGGAACGCTATGGCAAGAACCCGCATGTGGCCGCTTGGCAAATCGACAACGAATACGACTGCCACGACACGACCCTATCCTATTCAGAGGCCGCAAAACGCGGCTTCCAAGACTGGCTGGCACAGAAATATCAATCCACAGTCGCACTCAACCGCGCATGGGGCAATGTGTTTTGGTCGATGGATTACGACACATTCGACCAGATTGAACTGCCCAACCTAACGGTGACAGAACCCAACCACCCGCACCAACTGGCCTTCCGCCAGTATTCCTCCGATCAAGTCGTGGCGTTCAACAAGGTGCAAGCCGGCGCCATTCGCGCCCATTCGGACGCACCGCTGATCCACAACTACATGGGCCGTATCACGACATTCGATCATTGGAAGGTCGGCGCAGACCTCGATATCGCGTCTTGGGATAGTTACCCGATTGGCTTCCTTTCCGATCGCATCGAAGGAACACCTAAAGAAAAACTGAAATTCCTGCGCCAAGGCCACCCCGATAACCAAGCCTTCCACCACGACCTTTACCGCGCCGTGGGCCGTGGCCGCATGTGGGTGATGGAACAGCAACCAGGGCCTGTAAATTGGGCCCCTTACAACCCAGCTCCGCTGCCAGGAATGGCGCGACTTTGGGCTTGGGAAGCCTTTGCGCATGGTGCCGAAACTGTTTGCTATTTCCGCTGGCGGCAGGCCCCATTTGCGCAAGAGCAAATGCACGCAGGGCTTCTGCGCCCCGACCGTGCGCCCGCGCCAGCCTTGGCCGAGGCACGCCAAGTCGCCGATGAATTTGACCTCATGCCCGACGTCGGAACAGCCGCCGCATCCGTGGCCCTCGTCTTCGATTACGAGAGCGCATGGGCGTGGGATGTCCAGCCGCAAGGCGCCGATTTCGAGATGTTCCGCCTCGCGTGCGCCGCCTACCGCACATTGCGTCGCGCTGGTCTGAACATTGATATCCTGCCACCGGATGTGGCTGACCTGTCCACCTATAAACTGGTCCTCGCCCCCGGAATCATGACCTTGTCTGACAACCTGCGGAATGCCCTCACGACCTTTGAAGGCATCGCCCTGATCGGCCCCCGCAGCGACACGAAAACCCGCGAACTTGCGATCCCCGATGTGCTTGGCCCGAACCTGCCAAACGTCGACGTGACCGTGTCACTCACAGAAAGCATCCCACCAAACGCCAAGGTCAAACTACAAGGCGGCGGGCGCTTCCTGCATTGGTTCGAGCACCTCATAGGTACTGCGCAGGTCCATCTTTCGACGAAAGATGGTCAGCCCGCGATCATGGGCGAGGACAACATCCGCTACCTCGCGGGCTGGCCAGACGATGCAACCTTTGACGCGATCATCGGCGGGCTCTGCGATACGCTCGACATCACGACCTATAGCCTGCCTGACGGGCTACGCATCCGCGACACGGACACCCATCGTTTCATCTTCAACTACGCACCAAAAGCACAAAGCTGGGGCGATGTGATCATTCCAGCCGCTGGCGTTCACTGGGAGGCCCTATGACCCATTTCGGCACCACCGCCGACGGACGTTACGTCGAACGGATTACCCTCGAAGCTGGTGACCTAAAGGTCGCGATCCTCACTCTTGGCGCAGCGCTTCACGAAGTGCGCCTTGCGGGTGTCGACTACAATCTAACCGCTGGCACAGACGACGTTTTGGCCTACGCGGGTGATTGGCGCTATCATGGCACCATCATCGGCCCTATCGCCAATCGGATCAGCACCGCGCAGGTCAAAATTGAAGGTATGATGCACGAGTTAGAGCGAAATCAAGACGGGCGCATTCATCTGCACTCAGGCAAGGACGCGACGCATTTTCA
>Ga0208807_1000320_pt1 | contig 11943 bp, 5 predicted proteins | sample Colrivmeta1555B3_FD_187665 | JGI IMG/M metagenome (GOLD analysis project Ga0208807, IMG submission 187665) | Estuarine microbial communities from the Columbia River estuary - metaG 1555B-3 (SPAdes) (version 2) | ecosystem: Environmental > Aquatic > Marine > Intertidal zone > Estuary | place: USA... | reverse complement strand
CTGCGCGCTGTTGTTGTTGCGTTGGCTAGAGCGAGCTGGGTGAAATGGGGCTTGGGGCGTGGGGCAAGTTGAAGGGTAGCGCAACACTGCGGGCACGAGATGATGATGATGATGATGATGATGATGATGATGATGATGATGATGATGATGATGATGATGATGATGATGATGATGCATGCATGCATGCATGCATGCAGCCACCGCAAAGCTGCCCAGTCAGCTGCCATTGCAGGGCCCGAGAGTGATGGGCATGGCTGTCGGCGGCTGTCGGCCCGGCGGCGAGCGTGATGGGAATGATGGGCTGTCTGTCTGTCGCAAGGGGTGCTGGGGGTCTTAGCTACGGTCTTCTAAGCTACGATCGATCGCGGATTCGGCAAGGTGGGGCGTCGTTGTAGATTCAAATGCCGCAGAGCTGCCCAAGTTCGGCCGTCCGTCATCCTTTCGAGCCATTAGGTGAGTGGTTGGTTGGGTTGGTGCGATCGGGTGCATCGCAGTAATTTAAACAACGGAAATCACATAAAAGTTATACCTATACACTAGAAAATCGGTTTTCGCCACGTCCTCCGCCTTTGCGGCGCCCAACGTGCGCGCCGCTCAAGTTCGCCCGCTCCGCCATCCTTCCCCTGTCCAGTCCAGCCTGCCATCTGCCGTCCGGCACGGCAGTGCAGTGGGGCACACGACAGGTTTCCATGTGACATACAGAATGCTTTGGGATATACATGTACTTTTGTTCAAGAGATGAGATGACGCAGCTCGATTGTAAATAGAGGTTATTCAGGGCGAGAAATTTTCACTAGTAGTCCAAGTCACAGCTCTTTTTTTACTTAGAATGAATGGGTGAGGAGTATGACATACTACTGGAATACAACTAAGAGGTAATCTGGCTGTCGTCCTTACGGGATGCTTTGAGCTAGCTAGCTAGCCTCCTACTTAAGGCTCCCGTGGCTCCGGCCCATGAGTTCGCTGCACGCCGCCTTCGAGCTCGAGCGCTCTGGGCAAGCTGGTAGCCCTCCTGGTGCCGCCACTGCCGGCGGCTCCCAAAAAGCGGCCAACCAGTTAGCACTTGCAGTTGCAGCCAGAACGGTCAACGACAGCGACTCCGCATTTCGTAGGTTTGGCCCGCCGACGCCGTTCGTGGATGCCCTGCGGCTGCGCTGCTCCAACTGGGGCGGCAGTGAACACGACGAGCCACTGTTCCTTCAAAGGCGGGCGGAGCTGGTGGCGCGGTTCAACGCGCTGCGCGACGGCGGCGTCGTCGCTGACCCACGAGACAAGGCCCTCGTCGTCTCTATCCAGCGGCTTCCATACGCCGTGCCGGAGCGCTTCGACAAGGCTGCAGGGGGGCGCGTTGGCCTGACCATGCCTTATGGACTTACGGCTTTGGAGAAGTGGGATCAGCTGTTCCTAGTCGCGTCTTCAGCTTTCGTGGTGTTCGGGCCCTTTGACCAGGGTGGTGCAGGTGTCGGCCCGCCACCGCCGCTTCACGTTTACGACGGTCGTGAAAGCCGCTCCGAGGACACCATAAAAGCCACCAACGCGAAGTCCCTGCAGCGGTACATGCACAGCATCGAAGCGGCGCTTCACCGGGCCAAGCCATGGGCTACGTACCACGCGCAGGAATCTGCGTGGCTCCAAAAGAACCTCGGCGTGGGGGACTTTTGCATGGCGGACGACGGCGGCGACGCTCCACGAGCGGCGACGTGGACGGCGACGACGGCGACGTGGAGTTTTGCCGAGCGGCGTGCGCTTTTCATCATGACGAGCCTCAGGGACGTCGTGCCGGCGCACTTGGTTCGCGCGCGCTCCGCCCTTGGCCCTCCCCTGGGCGCGCCCCCCGCGACCACCAACACGGTACAGTGGAAAGCAGGCGGGTCGGGGCCGGGCATGTGGCACGCGCGCAGCGTGCACCACACACTCGGCCTCATGGACCGCAACATGACCGCGGCGCTACTGCAGCTAGCGATTACCAGCAACGCTGCGGCGAAGCGGGCAGAGAAGGCGGCGAAGCGGGTAAGGGTGCTGACCCAGCAGCGCGTGAGCGAGCTCGAGTCTTCAGCGACGGCGATGACGGCCAATGCTGCCCTCCGCGAGCTCGATCGCTCTGCGCTTGCGGCAGGGGAAGCAAGTAGGGCAGCGGCGCAGCGCTCACTCGAGGTCCAGGCCGAGGCGAACGATGAGAAGCGGCGAGTGGAAGCGAGGTTCGCAGTGGAAAACGGCACTCGCATCGCCCTCAGCACTGTGCACACGGCGGCGGTGGTGGTGCGCGGGCATGGCCTCGTTATTCGCGAGCCCTCCGGGCCCGCAAAGGTCTCACGGCCGAGAGGGACACTTCCTCCCTGCAGCGCGATCACCGGCGACGGCTCCGTGCACCTCGAGATACCGGTGGCGGACATCCCCGGCGCGGCCACTGCCAAGGGGGGCTTCCAGGTCTCGGCGTGCGACGCGTGCGCGAAGCGGCTCGCAAGCATGGCCGCGGCGTGCGTGGAGCTCTTAGCCGGCACTGCCCTTCAGGAGCGCGCTCTGGACAGCTGCCACCCAGGCTGCTCACATTTTGAGCTGCGCATGGCCGAGGAAGCGGCCGCGGCCCTCGACCCCGAGCTTCGCGGTATCGTTGGCAGCATGCCGGGCTGCGACGCTGCCGATACCTACGCGAAGTGCGTATGCGAGGCGAGCCTGCCGCCGGGGCCACTTGCGGATGCGTGCGTGCGCTTCGCGGACCGCCTCATGTCAAGCCAAGAGAGCTTTCGCTTCCTGGCGCCCCCCACCAGCGAGATGAGGAGGCGCGTGCTGCTCTTCTGCGGCTGCCGAGCGATGGCCGCGCTCCGTGCGGGCGCGGGGTGCTCCGGGCCCGTTGTGGCGGCTGCCCGCGGAGAGGCCGGCGTGGCGTGTGCGGCGCCAGGCTGCGTCATCTACGCCCTCCAGAGGGCCGCCTCCAAGCGCCTGGAGCCCGGGCCCCGCTCGACCGACCAAACCCCGGCGCAGAAGGCCGCGGGCCGTGCGTGCGCTGCCAACGCCCACCAGGCGGCCCACGCTTCCCCGGCGGTGAAGACCGCGGCCCGTGAGCATCACCTCGTCGCTATGGCAGCGCGGGCAGAGGTGGTGGCCGAGCTGTTTGCGGCGGCGGCAGCGTGCGAAGCGCAGGGGGCGGCGGTGGCCACCGCGGCCGCCCAGGCAGCGCAGGCAGCGGTGGCCGCCGGCCACGGCGAGGCGCCCGAGGCTGGGGTCGGCCGTGGCTTGCGTGAGAGCGCGGCGCTCGAGGCCGCGTCAGAGGCCGCTCGGCTGTGCTCCGGCTCCGCGGCTGCCGCGACCCACGCCCACGCGGCTGCTGTGTCGGCGGTGGCGATGCAGCTCCGGACACACGACCGCCTGGCCGCTAGGTTTCTCGAGCGCGCGCTGCCGAGCACGCGGCGCGCGGAGGCTGCGAGCGCGGCAGCGAGCACTGCGGCGGAGCTGGCGAGCGCGGCAGCGGCTACTGCGGCGCCGGGGGCGCGACTTCGCGTGCTCGAGGCGGAGGCAAAGGCGGCAGCAGATGCAACCTCGCGCCTCGAGCGCTGTGTTGAAGCTGCGCATGACCTAGCTGCGGAGGCGAAGGAGGCGGAGGAAGAGGCGGCGAGGGACGCGGCAGAACGGGAGGCGGAGGACACGGCGGCTATAGAGAAGGCCGAGGCCGCGATGCCGCGGAAGCAGCGCCAGAAGGCCGCCCGCCAGCGCGAGAAGGCCTCCCGTGAACGCGAGGTCAAGCGACAGAAGATGGCAACCGGCCGCCTACGCCAGCACCAGGTGGCATCATGGCCAGCAGCGAGGGCGCAGCAGGCTGCGGCGATTGCCGAGCGGCTCCGTGGCCTTCTTGGCCGTGCGCTGCAGCGGTCGGAGGCCGCGGAGAAAGCCCGGGCGCACGCATCAGCCATGGCAGCTGCGACCGAAAGCGCGGTCCCCGTTGCAGCAGCGCACGAGGCGGCCGCGGCGACCGCGGCAGCGGCAGCCGCAGTGGCGGCAGCGGCGGCGGCAGCCGCGGCAGCGCGCGCGCTGGAGCCGTACAGCGGCGATAGCGGCGGCGGCGGCGGCGGCGGCGGCGGCGACGGCGGCGGCGGCCGCGGTGGCCGCGGTGGCCGCGGTGGCCGCGGTGGCGATGAGTGCCACTCGCACGACTGGCGCCAGCTGGTTCTTCGCGCGATGCTTGCACAAGGGGGCGGCAGCGGCGGCGGCGACGGCGGCGGTAGGGACTCAGGCGACAGCAGCTGCGACGACGACGACGGTGGTGGCAGTGGCAGCGGCAGCAGCAGCAGCAGCAGCAGCAGCAGCAGCAGCAGCAGCAGCAGCAGCAGCATTCCCACGTGGCTGGGCAGTCGCCGTCGCCGCCGCAGCAGCGGCCCGCTGCCCCGTGCGTTTGCCGCTTGCTCGGTGTTCCTCGGGAGCCTTGCCGGTGCTGTGTTCACGACAGGCGAATACGGAACCGGGTACTACGAGGAAGTGCAGATGGCCGCGTCGGAGGGAGACAAGGGCGCGGGCGTGGCAGCGGGCGAGGAGGAGGCGCGCAGCGACGAGGAGGGGCGCCTCAACGACGGCCGCCTCAACGACAACGACGACGACGACGACGACGACGACGACGGCGAGGAGGACGACGAGGACGACGAGGACGACGAGGACGACGAGGAGGAGAGGGCGCAGCAGCTGCTAGCGCGGCGGCCCCGCCTCGACGACGACGACGGCCGCCTCGGCGACCGCCTCGACGACGACGACGGCGGCGACGACGAGGAGGAGGAGGGCGAGGAGGAGGACGAGGAGGGCGAGTGCTGTGGCGACGAGGGCGTTGGCGGCGGCGGCGAGGAGGGGGCGCCTTCAGTTCCGTGCTCAGTGGCCTGGCGCTTGCAAGTCCCCCAGCCCAGTGTCTCTGTCGGTTTTGAGAGAAGCGCGCTCGTGCTGAAGAGCGGGCAAAAGCGCGGCCGGCGTGGTGGCGAAGGCAGCTGCGGCGGTGTCAAGGCAGAAGCGCGGCGCCGGGGCACCGTCGTGCAGGCGGCGCTCCTGTTCAAGTTCAAGATTGAGAACTTGGGCAGCTGGAGGCAGGCCGAGATGGACAACCGCTGCGCGCCCTGCCCTAGTCGAGCGGGGACGCGCATGCCGATTGGCGGCTGCCCTCCAGGCGTCGTGGCATCTGAGCTTGACAAGCTGAGGCATCCCATCTCGGCTTCTCAGAGCCCAGTGGCCAATGCAGTCGGTAAACGTACGATAGCCCGGTACCAAGGCGAGTGCGTGAGAATGCCGCCTTTCGTGAGTTGGGTTTAGGTCTTGGGGTTAGGGCTAGCTAGCCCCAAAGCTCGCGCGTTGATTTGATTTGGGCTTTCGAGCCACAGAGGGGAGTTGGTTTAAAAGAGGCTTAGGGTAGGTGGCACAAGAGCTTGATTGGGCAGTATTTTAAAGTATTTCCCGAAAATATTGGAAAATTCCATCATCCCAACACACAACCTCGTTCAATTAGCCTCGTTCAGTTCTCGTGATGTCCACATTCGTCGATGGCAAACTCGAATTGCGCTTCCTGCGATCGCTCTTGTGCGGGGAATGGGACTGTGCGAAGCGCGCCGTCGATCGCGCCCCAACTGGCCCCCGAGCGCACCGCCCTCTTCCTGGAACAACGGCACCGCCTTCATCCATCGACATAGATGCGTTCGGATTCGCGATTTCGCGCGCTGCATTTGACAGCCACTTTCCGGACAGCTTTGGCATTTCGATTGGCGGAGGTACTGTTCCGCGGTCGAGTGTCGATCTGAGCTCAACTGGTGAGGTGCGGTTTGTCGGAACGTCAAATGCAAACTTGTACGTCCATGTCCCTGCCGAGGAGTATACGCGTCTGTTTCAGCACCTCCCGCCATCCGCGCCATCGATTCATCGGCTTCAGGCGTCCGCGACTGCGCGCTTCACGATGCCGATGCCGATATTCAAGTCAGCACTTGCATCGGCGAATATCTCGGAGCTTGTTGTCACGTGCTATGGGCTGAAAGACGCGATTGACGTGGCGTTTGCCCCAGGCACCTGCACGCCGTCGGCAATTGAAATCCCGAGCCACTTGCAGTGGCTACGCGCGTGCATATCGAGCTCCTTTGGTTCGCGCCTCGACATTGGGGTTGTGTGGGACAACAACCACGACGCGCCGCTGTTCTCTCGGCCAGGTGGAAGCGACAAAACCGGCATGCGCATTTTCCCAGTCCATGTGGTTCTCCAGGCCACAACAAAACTGATGAGGTACATGCGATCGACGCCGGCGGACCCGCTGGCCGACTGCTTGCCTCCTGGTGGCTGGCTCTCGGGGGGCTTCCACGTCCCAGCCACATTTCTACGGCGAGCTGTGCCAGTGCACCACGCCACCGTCTCGCCCGTGTCGAACGGCGATTTCTATGATCGCGGCGTGCTTCTCCATCCCACAAACCTCGCTGCTGGAGCCGGCATTGGGCGGTCAGGCGTCGCTTCCGTGTCTCTGTACAACCACCATGTCAAGCATGCTGCGGTTGCGGTTGAGCCCGAGAGGGGCTACACGAAAATGGGGTGGGATCTGGAACAGCGCGCGGCAAGGTCGTGGGTGCGTGAATTGGATGCTCTCAAATCGGCGGCCGCGCTGGAGCGGACGATGGGCACGGGCCAGTTCGGTGGCGTACGCGCAGAGGCCAAAGTGGTGATCGAAGGGCGGAGCTACGCGTTTGAGCGAGCCGTGGGCGACGGCTTGAAGGCGGCCCTCTTCGTTGGAAGCACCGCCGGCTCCGGGATTCAGCTGGATGCGGCGATATCAAAGGACACTGCAGATGGGCTGCTTGCTGCTGCGCTTGAACTCGCCGAGGGAAGGCGCGGGCAGCAGGACCTCGGCCTGCACATCCAGGGTGCCATAAGCCAGCTTGGCTACAGCGTCCTAAAGGCTACAGCTGCGCGGGAATACTTCATTCGCGGAGACCCCTTCAAGCGGCTACTTGTTTCCTGGCGTGCCGCAGTTGCCCTGCAGGCCCGAGCGCGCGCCGCCGAGGCTTCATCGTCATCGTCATCGTCATCGTCATCGTCATCGCCGTCGCCTTTAGCCCTGCGGGCCCGGGCGCGCGCGGAAGAAGCGTCGTCGTCGTCGTCGTCGTCGTCGTTTTCGTCGTCGTCGTCGTCGTCGTTTGCGGCGCCCGCGCTGCCGGCGTTGCTCCTGCCCGCGCTGCCGGATTTGCTCCTCGAGCTTACTGCGCACGAGCGCGACGCGGCATACGCGTACCTCTCGGTGACCTCGGGCCTCGAGCTGCTCACGAACTCCGCGGCCCGTCGACGGTTTGAGCGTCCTGCTTGTATTAGCGTGCTCGATTACACAACTGGAATCGGGGATGATCATGCGACGTACAGCGCCTCTGTGTCAATTCCTGGAGAGGATCAATCACGAGTTCTTGCCGTTGGAAACCTCGCCGAGACATGCTTTGCCTTTGAGATACATCAGGCCTTTCTGTCTCTTGCGAACGAGCGCGCGAAGCGCATTCCAGAATCGCGCGTGCGGACTCTCGGGTTCCGAATGGGAGAAGGGAAGAAGAAGTCGTTTCGCATCGGCCCTGTGCGCGGAATCGACTCGGAGTCGCCGGGTGGCGTCGTGGGCGCCGAAGCACGAGCTGTCGCTCAATCGCACGCCGCGAGCACACTGGTGTGGCGTCACTTCAGCGACATGAACGAGGCGATCACTCGCCAGTTGGAAGGGATTCCTCTGAAAAAAGCGGAGGTGACCAGCGCGGTCCGGGCGCTCTACATTTCCCGAGGCGATGAGTCGGCCGCCGCTTACCACAGATTTCGGTCGGCGGTGGTGGACTTTCTCCGGGCGCGGCACCTTATCCAGCGCCGGATCCTTGGCCGGCGCATCTTCGAAGAGTTTACCCTTCGCGGCGGCGGTGCTGAGCGCCGCGCGGCCACCGCCGGGCCAGTGCCTACCGCTGTCGCCGCCTCGTCGCCGCCGCGGCCTGCGGCACTGCAACTCGGCCAGCTGCCCAGCCCGCCCAGCCCACTCACTGGGGACCTGGCGCGGCGCATGCGGCTGCGGTTGCAGTGCCTCGAGGCGGCGCAGCGCAGCCCTACCGCGGCATCACCCCTGGCCTCTTCGGTGGCCTCTCCTTCTGCCCCATCGGCGCTGAGCCGAAGCCCACTCATGGGGGATCTAGCAGAGCGCCTGCGCTCGCAGGCGCAACTGCAGAGGCGGAGCCCGCCTCAGATTCCCCCGCGGGCTTTGGCATTGCTGCTTCAGCCACGCCCGGGCGCTGAGGAGGCCAGTGACGAGGGCAGCTTTCATGATAGCAGCAGCAGCAGCAGCAGCAACAACAGCGGGGCCAGCAGCCTGGACCGCAGCTGGCTGAGCGAGACGGACGAGCCCCGATTTGCGAGCGTCTAGCTGTTCATTTTGGCGGCGTGGCGCGCAGCTGCTCAGCGGCCTTGTGTGTCTGCAGAGAAGTATGCAGAGTCGCGGGGCGGGGCGCGTTGCGCGTGGGAGCTAGTCATGATCACAGGGCTAGCCACTTTCGACACCATAATCATGATGGCACGTAGCACGTCCCTCTCTCGCGGAAGCACGCGCCGGGGCTGGCTCGCCATGGTCGTAGCTCACGGGCACGCCCCAGCCCGCGCTTTTGTTTCACGCCCCTAAAGCACAGCAGGGCTGTCCTGCGAGCACTGAAGTCGGGGTGAGCGATCCACCAGGACCTTCATCAAGTAGGTCGGGATGCGGTCGTACTCCTCGTAACTCTTCATCCAGGAGACGCGGCCGCCGATGCTTATGTGCGAGTAGTGCTTGAGCGCTCGGTCGAGGTAGACTACCCCTACCCCCGTCACTCGAGAGTCAGTTATGCCGATCCGGTCCCCATCATTGTCGCTCGGCAGGATAACCTGGAGCTGGAGTTCTGCCCCGGCGCGGCGCGGTGGCAATGGGCGGTGCGAGAATGAGCAGAGCTTAAGGAGGTGAGCGCGGGCGGGGATGTAGCGTGGGTAAGGGTGCGTTCAGTTGCTTACTTGAGTTGACCCAGGAGACCACCAGCACTGCTGTCATCGTGCGGTTTGTGAAGCACTGCCACGCGCCCTCGTCGCCGTACATCGCCAGCTCCTCAGGCCCCGCCTTGCCGCGCATGCGCTCCCGAAGCTCACCCAGGGACAGTAACGCCGAGGCGGTGCCGAGGTTTTCGGCCTCGCATACGTCTCGACGGGGCCGCTTGGGGTTGCTCTGTGGGGGCGGGCGGGAGAGGGGGGTGGCGATGGCAATGGGAGGGGCGAGTGAGCAGAGCATAGCTGAAGGTGGCCAGCAGCAAGGAAAGGAGGGAAGGGGGCGTGGGTTTAGGGTGGGTTCGAGGTGGCAGCGCGGCAGTGGCAGCGCGGCAGTTGCTTACTCCGCTGAGGTTTTGTAGCTCTCTGGCGGCCTTCTTCTGCTTTGCCGCGGCTTTGGTTTCTTCTTCATGTGCTAAAGCACGGTGGGCGGAGAGCATGTCGTCGTTCGCGCTGTCTGCCCACCTTCCTCTTTCTGCCTCCACGTACTCTTTCATGCCGGTGATGTCGGTGCCGAGGAGCCCCTCTTCCTCCGTCTCCTCAAAGGTGCTGCGGAGCTTGGTTAACTCTTGCAGCTGCTCGTGATCGCTGTGGGTGCTGCGAGCACGAGGCGCCACCACCTCAATAAAGTACATAAAATAAAACGCGCAGTTGGAGTCTTTTGGGTTGTCCCACATCCTCACCTGCTCCTCGTCGACGGAGCAGGCTTTGGCCAGCGCACAAGTGCACTTGCCCGTGCGGCCGAACTGGAGCGCTTTAGCGAGCAGAGAGTCGAACTGCAGGGCCGCCGTCTCCACTGTGGACTCCGCTGCGGGCTCAGCGGCGAGCAGGGCAGGTGTGGACAGGAACTGCAGGGCCGCCGTCTCCACTGTGGGCTCCGCGGCGGTCTCCGCGGCGGGCTCCGTGGCGGGCTCAGCGGCGAGCAGGGCCACCGCCTCCACTGTGGGCTCCGCGGCGGTCTCCGCGGCGGGCTCCGTGGCGGGCTCAGCGGCGAGCAGGGCCACCGCCTCCACTGTGGGCTCCGCGGCGGCCTCCGCGGCGGGCTCCGCGGCGGGCTCAGCGGCGAGCAGGGCCGCAGCCCTCTTCTTAGCAATTCTAGCCCGGTCATTCTCACGTACCAGATCAGCCTTTGCCACGCCCCAGCGCCCCACTAGAATAAGCCTGTGCGTTATCCACCACGCTGGTTCTGGTTCTCCTTCGACGGGAGGTTCAGGGAGTCCGAGCAAGAGGTATGTTTCCCGAATGACACTTGGCATCTTTTTGCGGTACGTATCTGACATCAGCGGCGAGCAGTAATATCTCAGCGCGCCCATGACCGTCCGTAGCGTCGTGTCGTCCAGAGTTCCCTCGAAGTGGTTTAGAATGGCGCGCTGGTGCACTTCCCACCAGGGAGCAGGCCCGTGTTCTTGGGGGGATCCAAGAGCCGCATGTGCATCACTGAGGGCTCTTTGCATTCGCTTTTCAGCCTTATTCCATTCGTCCCACGGCCTGGTCGTTAAAAACAGCCATTTTCCCACCGCGTCAAGGGCCAAAGCGCGCCCCGCATCGCTCAGGGCCGCTTGCATGGCCGTGGCTGGCTGCGTTTCTTGGAGGGTTTCTTGGAGGGTTCCGGCGGCGCGGCAGCGGCAGCTCTCTACATGTTGACTACTGCCTATGTGTCCGAGTAGTGATCTGTATCACATGTACTTTCCCCCCATTGTTAATTAGTAATGGGTTCCATGTATTCAATGGAACGGAAAAGACTACTGCCCATGTGTCCGAGTAGTGATCTGTAACACATGTAGTTTCCCCCCATTCTTAATTAGTAATGGGCTCCATGTATACAACGGAACGGAAAATTTGTTAATTATTAATGGGCTCCATGTATTCAATGGAACGGATGAAAAGTAGTATTTCCGACTGCAAGAAAAATTGTGCTGATTAAAATAAGCAGATCACCATGTCGTCAGCATCGTCGTACGCTTTCTACAATGCCGCGTCAACGGCGCTGTCTAATGCCGCGTATAAAAATGCGCTCGTGGCGTTGTTCTTTTTGTTTTACTTTGAGGTAGGTCACTCGTGTGTAAGCAGTCACGACTATAGTCGCGGCTGTGTACGACTGGCTAGGGGCCTTTGGGCCTTGCTTGCCTGCCCGGTCCTGAGTGGTTCTTTGTTTCTTTTTGCGTCGTGCGTGTGGCAGGGCAGCGTGCACGGACGCGCGGGGCACTACAAAAAACGCCGGTACGTTTGCCATGCCTTCATGCAGGGGTGCCGAGATGTCGGGGAGACAGCGCCTCTTCCCGCTGCGACAGCGACGCACGTGGAGCGCAAGAGGGCCTTGGCCATCTTGGGCTCCAACTTGGCGGCTGTACGCAGCCTTCGCGAGCTATCTTGGGATCCCCCGGAGCTGGCTGTCTTCGAACCGGGGGCCATGGAGGTGAGGCACCTGCGCGCCCTGTGTGGCTACTCGCAAACTGCTGCTGCCTGACTTGTCTCTTGCCGCACTGCGCAGGGGTGCGTTTTCGACGAGCTGGAGCTGGTGCGGACGATCGAGGAGTCTCTCGAGGCGTCGCTCGAGAAAGTCGGCGTGGTGCGGCCCAACCCGGCGCATGGGCGGGCCAGTCTCTGGCGCACCCTTGCGGCGGCGGCGGAGGCGGCGGCGGCGTTGAGGGCGGATGACGAGGTGGACGACTTGGGCGCGGAGGATGACGAGGAGGAGGAGGAGACGGCGGGTACACAGCAACACAAGCCGCAAAAGAGGGCGGCTGCGGATGATGCGGAGGTGCATCGACAGAAGACCGAGATGAAACGGAAGGCGGCAGCAGCTGGTGAGAAGAAACGGAAGGCGGCAGCTGCTGACGCCGCTTGCGAGCTGGAGGCGGCGGAGGCGCACAGCGACGACGACGAGGAGGAGAGGGCGGGCTGGGAGATTTCCGTTTT
>Ga0208807_1000294_pt1 | contig 12683 bp, 10 predicted proteins | sample Colrivmeta1555B3_FD_187665 | JGI IMG/M metagenome (GOLD analysis project Ga0208807, IMG submission 187665) | Estuarine microbial communities from the Columbia River estuary - metaG 1555B-3 (SPAdes) (version 2) | ecosystem: Environmental > Aquatic > Marine > Intertidal zone > Estuary | place... | reverse complement strand
ATATAAAATTTTCCGCTACCCCCTGAGGAGACACCTTTGGGTCTTCAAAAACAACTGTCCCTTCATTTGAATTACAACTAAAAAAAAGTATTGCCGTTACAAATGTAATGGCAATACTTTTTAAATATTTAATGGTTTTTATGTGTTTCATTTATAGGTTTGGCACCGCAACGCTACCACCTACCCAGCAGTTAAAAGTAACTGTTTTTCCCGCCAAACCTGAAGAGAAAATATCTGTTTTAGATGGCGCTAATGCCATATAACGTTCAATCGTTTGATTTGCCCTACTTCTTAAAGATAAGTCTACACGAGCTGCTTTTTTAGCTACTTCTGCTGCCTTCCAATAAATAGCTCTTTTCTCAAAAGTAGTGCTCCCACATTCGTTAGCAGATTCTGCGTACAATCCAGCAATGAGTAAATAAGCTTTTCCCATTGAAGGATTATTGTCTATAGATTTCTGAGCGTAGTTTCTGGCCAAACTCTTATTGCCCTTCTTATAAATTGTGGCAATTTTATAAAGTATGTTGGCTTTCTTTTTAGTGTCAGACTCTAAACTTACCGCCTTATTAAAGTCTGCTACAGCTCCTTGGCTATTTCTTGCATTCATTTTAAGTAAGCCCAAATAAAAATACGTATCTGAAGTTGGGTCTAAAGCGTTTTGGGCTTCAACTAATTTAACAAATAATGGGTCTTCAGTACACTCTTTGCTGTACATTCTACCTACAGCAGATTTAACCCATTTTACATCAGTTTTCTTTTCTTCAAAATTCTTCTCGTAAAGCGGAATTAAGTTTTCACAGTTGGCTAAATTCCCCAGCTTGGTGTCTATACTTTCATTGATCTTTACAAAAGTTTCTGATTTACTCTCTGCAATCGATAATTGTCTTTTTTCTCTAGAAGATATATTACCAGCATCTTCTTTGGCCTGTAATTTGTTTACCATTTGATTAAGAGACTCTACTTCTTCTTCTATTTTAGAACCTACCTGATCATATGTCTCAAACACAGCGTCTAAATCTTTTATACCCGCAGCATTCAAATCTACTAAGTATGAAAAATACACATAAAGTGCTTTCGCATTAGTAAAATGAATACGGTCTTGGTTAAATGCCTGGTCTAAAATCGAGAAAATTTCTTCTGTAGTGGCAATCTTCTCGTCATTTTTTAACATGGCTTGGTCAATAAGCATGTCTGCCAAAGCCTCTCTTTCAGGGAAGATTTCTCTGTATTTTGGATACAAAGCAAGTAACTGATCTACAAAAGCTTTCTTTTCATCTCCTGCGCTATTTTGAATTTTATACTTTAAAATTCGTTCCCCGTACACAAAGTTAGCAGGATTTAATTCTGGACACGCCTCGTATACTATCTTCCATGGCTCATAGGCTGAATCGTAATTTTTCACTTTTACAAATTCTGAGTAGATAGATAAATTGGTTGCACAGTCTTGCGCCTGTAATTTAAAAACGCCAACGAAACCAATTAGGGCTATGGTCAATATGTGCAGTTTCTTTTTCATGGTGGTGTTATGTATTGTGGTTAATTATAAAAATAAGGGCTAAAAATAATTAATTTATTTTTCTTTTCAAGAACCATCTGTCATTTAATGAGAGTCCAACGCGAAGGCTCAAGTAATTTTCTTTAATCAAACCGGCCTTTGAGGTACCTAAAGCACCCATTTCAATCCCGATGTTCAAATTAGAAAAAGTGCCTCCCATTGGTAAACCTACACCAATATTTGTGCCAAAATCTTTAATAGCCTGATTGTTTACCTGCATCCCTGTATTGACTAATCTAATTCCAAAGCGATAAGTCGCTCTCTTAAAAAATGAAGCGAATGGAGCGTAATCAGGCACATAATAACCGCCCAACCTAAGGGTAGATGCTTCAGAATATGCCACATTTGATTGGCTTAGAAAAGTACTGCTAAAACTACCCATCTCCTGAATGGTATAAGAGGCCCCTAGTAGCCATTTTTTGTTTTCTCCTATCCCAAGACCTAAAGTTGTAACAGAGGGAATTTTAACGGTATTGTTTTTTAAATTGGCGGCCTCCAGGTCTAAGTCAGAGACTTCTAATTCTGACCCATTAACCAATGAGAGCGAACCTACTTGTTGCGTATTACTCGCTTTCAAGTCCAACCCTGTTGTATGAACAAAAGAAGTGTACAAAGTCAGTTTATCTGTAATATTTGGCGTGTAATTGGCCGCCATCTGAAAATTAAAACCATTCATTCTTGAAGTTCTTCGGTCTATGGTTCCAAACAATACAGAACTCAAAGACTGTACCCTTTCTTTATTTACAGTCCCAAAATTAGCAAAGGCAGAAGCCCCTACCGTAAAGTTTTTTATTGGCGCAGCACCTAATGAGAAATATATTTTACTGAGCCCTCCGTCTCCTGAGAAAACATTTGTAATGGTTTCACCATTGGCATTTTCTGCGCTAGAATTTAAAATATACCCCATAGAGGTAACTGGTGTAATACCAAAACCAATACCAATGTTTTCCGCTATGGGCATAGCTACAGACAAATAATCAATAGCTGTTAAGGCAGTGCTTTTTTCTTGGGTATCTGAAGTCAAGGCCATTCTACGGTGAGAAACACCCACAGTATAAGTGGTGAGCTTCAAGAGACCATAAGAAGCTGGGTTCTGAAGGTTTACATGAATGGAATCCCCATAGATACTTAACCCCCCCATGGCATTGTTCTCCACCGTATTCGCAGGATTAAAAGTGCCCAAACCAAAATATGAATAGGGAGAAACCGTGCCGTCTTGGGCGTTAGTTTTTATAAATAGACAAATAACAAGGGTGAAAAATAACTTTTTAAACATCTAAAGCGTGTTATAATCAAGCAATTGGCATAAGCCTTGTACCAGAAAATTAGAATGGGCAAATATGGTATTTTTTAGTCGTTTAGACAAGAATTGTGCGTCTCCACCTGTTAAAATAAGTGTTAAATCTTTATGTGTACTCCCAAAACTGCTTTGCCAACCTTCTATTTCAAAGACCAATCCGTTGACAGCTCCAGCTAAAATGCTGTTCTGAGTATTTGTGCCTAGGGCAATAAATGCCTCATTTAAAGTAACAAATGGCAATTTGTTTGTATAATCATGCATGGCTTTAAAACGCATTTGTAACCCTGGGGAAATTGCGCCACCCCGGTAGATTCCATCTGATGAAATAAAATCATAGGTCACACAACTGCCCGCGTCTACCACCAAACAGTTTTTCCCTGGGTATTTGAACGAAGCTGCAGCTACCAGACCAATTCGGTCTGCCCCTAGAGTTTCTGGGGTCTCATATTTGTTTTCAAATGGTAGCTTCATTTCACTATTCACCTCCAAAAGAATTGTTTTTTCCTTCAAAAAAAGACGAGTTTTCGGATCAACAACGACTACAGAGCACAAAATAGCCTGTTTTATATATGGAAAATCAAAAAACAAACCAACAAGTGTTGTGTACATGTCTTTGTGCTCAAATTGAGCTCTAAACACCTCATCTTCTTGCCTGTAGATCACCAACTTACCAAAGGTATTACCTATGTCTAGCACTAGTTTCATGCTACAAAGATGTGAAATCTAAAAAAACAATTGCCTTTTTTTCTCTTTTTGTTTGTATATCCTAAATTAGAAATTATATTTGCATCCGCTTATTAGCATGGTGCCTTAGCTCAGTTGGTAGAGCAATGGACTGAAAATCCATGTGTCCCTGGTTCGATTCCTGGAGGCACCACTTAAAGCACAAAAACCCACTCCTAGGAGTGGGTTTTTTTATGCCTATAAGTGTCAAAAGCTTGCTTTTGTAAGCGAAGAGGGATAAAAAAACATACGCTTGCGAAGCAAGTGGTTTTTGTATTTTCAACAGAGGGGCCAAAGGAACAGCGAAGCCTGTAAAGGCGAAGCTATCTCCTGGTAGGGAGAGAGGCGAAGCTATTTTTAAAGTACCTATGCAACATAAACACCTTTATTCAATTTAATCTGAATTAAAAAACAATAACTTTAACAGATGAAAAACTATCTTTTATTGCTTTTTGCTTTTGCCTTGCTTTGTGGTTGTGTGAATAGAACAAACCAAAACAAAGATCAAATACACGCCAAAAACACCATGAGAGAATCCCTGCGACATATTGTGCTACTTAAATTTAAAGAATCTTCTAGCAGTGCTGATCTTAAAAAAATTGAGTCTGCCTTTATTGCTTTGCCTTCTAAAATAAAGGAAATAAAGGATTTTGAATGGGGCTTAAACAATAGTCCCGAAGGATTAGACAAAGGCTTTACCCACTGCTTTTTTGTGACTTTTGAAAGTGAAGCGGACAGGGCTACTTATTTACCTCATCCAGATCACATGGCTTTTGTGGCCTTATTGGATGGGCATGTAGATGATGTTTTGGTGTTGGATTATTGGAGCAAATAATGGTGCTTTGTGCAAAATTGTCTCGCGAAAACCAAATAAGCATCGGCCGTAGGCCTTAGCCTAGAATTTTAGTAAGGCGTATCCCTTGAGTTGGTATGTGGTAAGTACGGTAAGTGCAGAGGTGGCCATTTCTAAACCGGGTGCCAATTCCTCTGGCATTATTTTTCTTTTAAACATAGACTGGGAACAAACGGCAATTTTAACGCCCTGAGCCAAGAGTTCTTCAAATAATGGACTGTGCGGGTTGGCAATTCCATATCGTTTGGTGTAAGCTTGATCGTTCATTACGGACCATATGGCGGAGCCGTGAATGGCTACAACCACATTTAATTGCTCTGGAGGGACACCACCCATGACGTGAAGGTTCATGAGTCGCGCTAGATTATTTAGCGCAAAGAAAACTTGGCTTTTGTCTTCATCTCCAGTAGCCACATCTACCACAATGTTATACACCATATTGGGGTCTGGCTTTTCAGCGGCCATGGGTGCGTCGCCAATAGTTCCAAAACCTTTAATCACAGGATTAACCAGTGTTTGGCCCTGGAGTATACCTATAAATGAAATGCAACATAAGAACGTAAAAAAAGGGATTTTCATAGTGGTGTTTTTTGCATATATTTGAGTGAAAGTAATTAAAAACAAGCAAATCCCATCATGAAAAAGGCCCTTTGGAACAAAAACACCAAACGATTGCTGCTATTTAGCGCGATTAAAAAAGTGGCTTTTTTGATTTGGTTTTTATACTTCTAAATCCTGGTTTATGATAAAAACAGTCTAATCCTGCCCCCAAATACTATGAATTGGGGTGATTTTTAAGCCTTTAAAAACAGCCTTTTCTGTGCCTTTATTTTCAATTTTCAATTGATTGTATTGGTTGGTATTAAAAAACTGTGCCGTCATGACTTTTTGACCACCATTCAAGAAAACCTCTATAGAAGATTGGTCTAGAAATATAGATACTGAAATTTCCGTATTGGGCAAATCTCCAATGGGCCCTATTTGAATATTTTTAAAATCTTCTTGAAAGTCTACTAATCCACTAGCGCTTCTGTCTATAGACATCTGCTGGTTTTCTGGATCTAAATGAACACTTAACAACTCCTGTTTCTGATTCACAAATGAGAAACTCATGGCAGAACCATCCCAAACAAAATCTATTTTAGATTGGTTTAGGTCTTCTGAATAAGTGACTATACTTTGCCCTGCTGGTACGGAAACATCTTTTCCTTTTTGGTCTTTTCCAATATTGTCCCATACCGGAGCTGGAGTACTAAAGAGTGTTGGAACGCCTTCTATGTCTTTTAAAGAAAGGGTTCTCGGTAGGGTCATTGCGCTGCGCCATCTTTCTGTGGGGGTGTTTTGAGCGTACAACCAATTACTCATCCAGCCTATAAACAACCGCGCTCCATCTGGGGTGTGGTTATAGGTCACTCCGGCATAATTGTCAGTACCCCAGTCTACCCACTGGTCTTCTTCTTGATCAGAGGTGAAAGTCTTGCCATCAAAATCTCCCACAAAATATTGGGTGCCACTCCCACCATTGGGTGCACCTGGATTGATGCTTATAAACAACACCCATTTTTCTGCTCCACTGGTTTCATCTGTAAAGGAAAATAAGTCTGGACACTCCCAAACACCTCCGTGGGCCCCTTGGTTTTTACCAAATTCACTCTGCTTGTTCCAATCTATTAGATTTTCAGATCCCCAAATTTGCAAGTGATCTCCTGCTACTAAAAGCATGGTCCATGCATTGGTTTTTTCATTCCAAAAAACTTTAGGGTCTCTAAAATCTTTTATCCCTGGATTGCCTATCACTGGGTTTTCCTGGTACATTTCCCAGCTGTCTCCCCCATCTAAACTGTATGCAATCCCTTGGGTCTGGTAATCTGTTTTTCCTGCTTTTTCGCCCTCCATCAGGTGGTAAGTGAAAATAGCAACCATAGCCGGGTTTTCTATTGTTCCTAAACCAGAAGTGTTTTCAAAATCTACCACGGCAGATCCTGAAAAAATATAACCGTGTTGGTCTGGAAAAAGTGCTATGGGCTTGTGCTCCCAATGCAACAAGTCTGTAGAGGTAGCATGCCCCCAGTGCATGGGACCCCAAACAATATCTTCAGGATAATACTGGTAAAACAAATGGTACACTCCTTTGTAGTAGACCAAGCCGTTGGGGTCATTCATCCATTTTTCTTTGGGGGTAAAATGGTATTGGGGCCTGTAGGGCTCCTGGTATAATGGGGTGTCGTAAGTAGTCATGGAATCTGAAGGTTTACTGCTATTTTTACAGCTACCCAAAACTAAAAAAAGAAATAAGAAAATGGCTGAATTTCGCATAGGAATGAATTGTTTTTGCTAAAATAGATTTTTTTCTAAAAGGTCTCCTAATAATTTACATATTTACGACCTTAGCCGGGGAATCTTTTGATATGACTAAAAACCTCTTAATAATATTTGCTAAAAATCCAGTGCTTGGTCACTGTAAAACTAGACTAGCCAAGGGCATTGGCCCAGAAAATGCCTTGGCCGTGTACCGTATATTACTACAACATACGGCCCAAACCACCCGCAATTTAAAAGTAGATAAAGAAGTGTTTTATACTGATTTTATTGACAATGAAGACTTATGGGACCCTAGGTTTTTCCATAAGAACAAACAAATAAATGGCTCTTTAGGGGAGAAAATGCTGGCCGCATTTGAAGCCGGATTTAAAAAAGGTTACCATAAAATTGTACTTATTGGGACGGATTTGATCTCTTTAGAGGCCAGCGATATTAATGAGGCTTATCATGCATTAGAAAAGGACTCCGTGGTTTTTGGCCCTGCCCAAGACGGCGGGTATTATCTCATTGGACTCTCCCAAACAAGGCCTGAACTCTTCCAAAATATTCCTTGGAGCACCCATGAGGTGCTTTCAAAAAGCATAGAACGTTTGACATGCACTTACCAGGTGCTCCAAGAAAAAAATGATATAGATACCCTTGAAGACCTAGCAGAAATTCCTGTATTTTTACCCTATATTCCTTCCTTATGATACCAAAGCACTTAGAAGAATCAATAGCCTATTTAAAAGAAAAAGGATTTGACCAACCAGAAGTGGGCATTGTCCTGGGCACTGGGCTGGGGCAACTGGTCAATCACTTGGTAGAAACCATAGAAGCCCACTACAATCAAATTCCTTTTTTTCCATTAGCTACTGTTGAATTTCATTCAGGCAAATTACTTTACGGCAGTTTAGGAGGAAAAAAAGTAGTGGTCATGCAAGGCCGGTTTCATATTTATGAAGGTTATGACTTATTAGACGTTACCTACCCTATTCGGGTCATGCATGGATTAGGCATTAAGCATTTGCTTATTTCTAATGCCTCTGGCGCCATTAACCTCAACTTTAAAAAAGGTGAGATGATGCTTATAGAAGACCACCTAAACCTACAGGGCGGCTCCCCTTTAGCCTTTAAAAACGTGGCCGATTTTGGAGAGCGATTTGCAGACATGAGTAGGCCCTATGACGCCGGCTTGTCCAAAACCATCAAAGAGATTGCTATAGAAGAAAACATCCCTTTAAAAGAGGGGGTTTACGCAGCAGTAGTAGGCCCTCAATTAGAAACTAGGGCGGAATACAGGATGTTGAAAATTTTGGGAGCAGACGCCGTAGGTATGTCTACTGTACCAGAAGTGATTGTAGCCAACCACTTAAACCTTCCTGTAGCGGCTATTTCCGTTCTCACTGACGACTGCGATCCAGACCACTTAAAACCAGTAAATATTGCAGAAATTATTGCCATAGCTGGTGCAACAGAACCAAAAATGATCGTTCTTTTTAAGAAACTCATTGAGCGTTTGTAAGCCATCTAATACTTCCCATACAGGCCTTCAAGGGTTTGAGCGGCAGGCTTATTTTGAGGGGTAAATCTATTGTTTTCAGAACCACCTGCAGTGTCTAAAAACATAAACCATTTCCAAATAAAGCCTCCTTGAAACCATTCTTCGCTCCAAAATGTATCTACAATCGCACGAATGGCCCTAGACTGTGCGGCCAAATTCACTGCTTCTTTGTTCTTATCTACTAGCCAGGGTTTAGCCCCCAAATAATCTACACTTCTGTAGCCGTACTCTGTAAATACCACCTGCTTTTCGCAACTCAAAGCCAGTCCCTGTATTTTATTGAAATGGGGTTGCCAGGCCTGAATGAACGACAAATAAGAAGGGTCTCTCTTCTCTGACAAGGGAAAATAAGCGTCAATTCCAATGAAGTCTAAGGCGTCCCAAAAAAAGGTCTCTTCATATTCATCCCAATTGGCCGCATAGGTGAGCTTTCCCGAATAAACTGCTCTGATGTCTTCAATAAGGCCTTTCCAAAATTCAGGTCTGGCACGAACAAATGCCTTGAGTTCCGTTCCTATGCAAAAAAGCGGAATGTCTAACTGCTGTGCCAAACGCGCAAAGCGTAAAATAAAGGCGCTATACTGGCTTTCAAAAAGCTTCCAATCTTTGGGAGAATTCATTTTGATACGACCCGTGAACGCGCCATCTCTGACCCATATTTGGGGTTTTAACATCACTTGAATATTGCCCTTTTGTAGCTGCTCAAAATACTGTTGAATGCCTGCCTCTGTCTCTCCATACCACTGACGTTCAGGGGTATAATTGAGCCCAGGAGATGCTGTAGAGCGCATCATGGCAAAAGGCATAAGAGCCACCCAATTGGCATTTACCGCTTCCACACTTTGGACATGCTTTGGCAAGACTTTATTTCCTGAAGACACAAAACTCAGCCCGTTTATTTTTGACTGGGAATGTAAAAACCCAAGCCCAGAAATAACGAATACAAAAAGCAGGATTAAAGAGCGATTCATGGTTTTTTTATTTTAAAAGTAGGATATTTACAGGAACAATTCACGCTGTAAGGCAAGTTGGACCCTTAAAATGCAGTGCAGTGACAAAAATATATGGAACAAGTAGTTATTATAGGAAATGGAATTGCTGGTATCACAGCCGCCAGGCATATTAGAAAAAATTCTAATGCAGCCATTACTGTTATTTCTTCTGAGACCCCTCATTTCTTTTCTAGAACAGCCCTCATGTATGTGTATATGGGACACATGACTTTTGAACACACTAAACCCTATGAGGATTGGTTCTGGGAAAAAAACCGAATAGGGCTCGTACAAGACCATGTGAAACAAATAGATACAGAAAAAAAACAGCTGTTTTTAGACCAATCTGCTCCAATTTCTTTTGACAAACTCATTATAGCCACAGGCTCAAAACCTAGCTTTCACCAATGGCCTGGCCAAGAATTAAAAGGTGTTCAAGGCCTCTATCACAAAAGAGATTTGGATCTTTTAGAAGCCAACGCCCCAAATGCGCAAGTCTGTAAAAGGGCTGTTGTGGTTGGCGGCGGTCTCATTGGAATTGAATTGGCAGAAATGCTACACAGCAGACACATCCCTGTGACTTTTCTGGTCAGAGAAGCGCATTTTTGGGAAGGGGTATTGCCCAAAAAAAATGCAAAATTACTCAATGACCACATTTTATCCCACGGCATAGACCTGAGGCTTAACACCGAACTAAAAGAAATTATTGGCGGGGACCAAGGAAAGGTGAAAGCAGTCTTAACAAGTAACAATGAGCTTATTGAATGTCAGTTAGTTGGCATCACTACTGGGGTACAACCCAATATAGATTTTATAAAAAACACACCCATTGCATTAGACAAAGGGATTTTGGTCAATAAATACTTAGAGACCAATATAGCAGGTGTTTACGCCATAGGAGACTGTGCGCAACAGACAGAGGTGACAGGCCTCAGAAGACCCATAGAAGCGGTTTGGTACACCGGTAGAATGATGGGAGAAACCTTAGCCCAAACCATTTGCGGCAACAAAACGGCCTATAAACCAGGTCATTGGTTCAATTCTGCTAAATTTTTTGAGGTAGAATACCAGACCTATGGTTGGGTAAATACCGACAAAAGAAAGCAGGAGCACGAGCAGCATTTTCACTGGCAACACCCTCATGAGCCCATCGCTATTACTGCTGCATACCACAAAGAAACCAATCAATTACTGGGGGTAAATGTATTTGGAATTAGACTGAGGCATGCTGTTTTAGACGCTTGGCTCAGCCAACATAAATCTTTAGATTATTGTTTGGCCCATTGGGCCGATGCCCTTTTTGACCCCGAATTCAGTAACTCACATCAAAAAGACCTTTTAAACCATTACAACACTGTTTTTCAAAAAGCACTCAAGCCAGTAAAAAAATCCTGGACGAGAATATTTAATCTGTTTAGCACCAAAAAATGAAACAATTACAACAGTTAGGAATCGTATTGTTTTTATTAGGGATTTTCACCTTTAGCAGTGCTATTTTTATGGGGACTTTTAGTCCAACAAAAGCACAGCTCACTGCCTTGATGACAGAAAAGGGAATTAGCTCTAAGGTGTTTGAGTCCAATGCCGTGGCGGCACTTACTAACAGTTCATTTAATAATATTCATAGCCTTAAAAATGCTTTGTCTGCCGTAGTTTTAAAGACTAACGATGATCACAGGGCGGCGGCAAAAAAGAAAGGAATCTCTAAGGAAGCGCGAAAAGAAGCTTATGGGAATATTATTTATAGCGCACCAAAGGATTTGGCATTTATATTGGGAAAGGCATCGGCCAATGGCCTAGTAGCAGAAAACAGCCTGCTTTTTTTCTGGCTTAGTTTTGGACTGGGTATCTTTGGAGCCCTTTTATTTATTGTTCCACAAGTCATTACGGAAGGCCCTAAAGGGATTAAAAACAACGGGATTTACAAACAAAATAGCACCAATAGAGGTTTTATTGCCTGGGGTGTTTTTGCCTATTTAATTGGCTTTTATTTAGTGCTTTACTTTGCGCCCCAATACACCATTCATTGGACCCTTATGCTAGACCCTCTATCCTACGCACTTAATGGTGGTCCTGCCGGCCAATGGTTTGTGTATGGATTTATGTATTGTGTAATTATGGTGGTTATGGCCATTCGCATGTATATAAAGTACAGGCATGTGAATTATCAAATCTTACGCACCACCTCTGTACTCTTTTTTCAAATTGTTTTTGCGTTTTTAATTCCAGAAATCATGACCAGGCTGCAACTGCCTGCCACAGATTTTAAAAACGCCTTCCCCTTAGATTATGATTTCTTTTTTAGCTGGAACCTCAACAAACTCATAGACTCCGGTGGCCTTGGATTGTTTATTCTGGTATGGGGTATTTTATTGACCCTCGTGGTGGTTCCTGTAATGGTCTATTTCTTTGGAAAAAGATGGTACTGCTCATGGGTATGTGGCTGTGGTGGTTTGGCAGAAACCTTGGGCGACCCTTATAGACAGCATTCAAGCAAATCCCTTTTTTCCTGGAAAGTAGAGCGGTGGTTGGTGCATGGGGTATTGGTCTTTGCGGTGCTCATGACAGCCGCTACACTTTACAGTTTTTTTACGGGAAACACCAGCCTAGTCGGAATTAAAACACAATCCATTCAAAACACCTACAGCTTTTTAATAGGCGCTATTTTCGCGGGAATTATTGGCACCGGATTCTATCCTATTTTTGGGAACAGGGTGTGGTGTCGTTTTGGCTGCCCACTAGCGGCTTACTTAGGTTTTGTTCAGCGGTTTAAATCCAGGTTTAGAATCACCACCAATGGAGGGCAATGTATCTCTTGTGGGAATTGCAGTACTTACTGTGAAATGGGCATAGACGTTAGGGCCTATGCGCAAAAAGGAGAAAACATTGTGCGTTCCAGTTGTGTGGGCTGTGGGGTGTGTTCTGCCGTCTGCCCCAGAGGAGTATTGAAGCTAGAGCAAGGTCCTGAGTCTGGCAGAATTAATCCTACGGAAATACTATTGGGGAACGACGTTTCACTGATAGATTTGCTCAATAAAAAATAAGTAATGGGTTTGGCAGACCAAAAACATTTGATATATAAAATAAAAATAGGTATTTGTGATATTTGATCCTTTAAACCCACCCAAAATAGTAGTGATTATTCCTGCCTATAACGAGGCCCAATCCATAGGTTTGGTCCTGGCTGAAATTCCTGCTATAGTCAGCGAGGTGATTGTGGTGAACAATCGCTCTACAGATGAAACTGTAGCTGTAGCAGAAAAGGCAGGCGCGAAGGTGCTTACGGAAAATAAAATGGGCTACGGACACGCCTGCCTTAAAGGGATGGCATATGTGGCTCAAATGGAAAAACTTCCTGAAATTATTGTTTTTTTAGATGGCGATTATTCAGATTT
>Ga0208807_1000278_pt1 | contig 13182 bp, 10 predicted proteins | sample Colrivmeta1555B3_FD_187665 | JGI IMG/M metagenome (GOLD analysis project Ga0208807, IMG submission 187665) | Estuarine microbial communities from the Columbia River estuary - metaG 1555B-3 (SPAdes) (version 2) | ecosystem: Environmental > Aquatic > Marine > Intertidal zone > Estuary | place... | reverse complement strand
CCCGCGAGTATGGCCATGGGCCGTATCAATGACAATGGCATCCACATTCGCCGCGACGAGAAGGCTCACGCGGTCCAATATGTCCGGCGTAACTCCGACCGCTGCGGCAACGCGCAAGCGCCCGTAGGCATCTTTGTTGGCATTCGGCTTGTTGCGTTTTTTGCTGATGTCGCGGTAGGTAATCAAGCCCATCAAGGAACCGTCGGCCTTGATCACGGGCAACTTTTCAATCTTATTTTTTTGAAGGATCAGCTCTGCTTCCTCCATGGTGGTGTTTTCAGAGGCGGTCACCAAGGGTTGTGCCGTCATGACTTCACCGACCTTTTTGTGATCGTCTGTCTCAAACCGCAGGTCTCGGTTGGTGATGATGCCCACCAGCGCCTTTTCCTCGTTGACTACGGGGATGCCTCCAATCCGGTATTCCGCCATAAGGCGCTTGGCTTCTCCTATTAGGGACGCAGCCGTCAACGTTACGGGATCCATGATCATACCGCTTTCGGCCCGCTTCACTTTGCGGACTTCCATGGCCTGCTTCTCGGCCGTCATGTTCTTATGTAAAACGCCAATGCCTCCGTCTTGAGCCATGGCAATCGCCATGCCGGCTTCCGTCACCGTGTCCATGGCGGAGCTGATAATGGGCGTCTTAAGCGTTATGTTCCGTGTGAACTTCGACTCAATGCTCACATCGCGCGGCAGGACTTCAGAGTAAGCAGGGATAAGGAGGACGTCATCGTACGTGAGGTACTCTCCGATGACTTTGGTGAGGTTGGATTCCATGGCGCAATTTACGGTCTAAATTGCATGCAAAGATAACGAAAAAGCCGCCCCGGATGGGGGCGGCTTTTCATGCATTTCAGTGAGCGCGGCTTAGTAAAGCAATAGCAATGTGCCACGCATTTCAATCGGCTCACCCTGCTTGGAGCGGAAGTTCAATTGATAGATGTAACTGCCTTCACTGGCCTTGACCCCATCGATGGTTCCATCCCATCCGGTGTTTTCATTCGTGGTACTGAAGACAATATTGCCCCAGCGGTCCATGATTTCCAACTTGTAGCTGCCGGATTCGACGTAGACTTGTTTGGGTCTCCATGTACGGTTCTCCACCTGAAGCGAGCTCGGACTAAACGAATTCGGGATGAAAATACGCGGCTTGTGTTCCGCACACGCGACATTGGACACCGAGGTGAAGATGCTTCCGTCATAGTCCGTAAAGTTGAGCAAACTCGGCCCTTCCGTGGCGACCACTTTGTAGCAGAAAATTCCAACGTTATCCCCAGTTGGGCGAATGTTGTCCGTGAAGATGGTGTCCGTCGTCGTGCCTACGAAGGTCATCCCCGCTCCTTCTCCGATGGAGCGGTAGATGTCGTATTTCAAGACGCCGCCCATAAAGTCACGGTAAGGATTCCAGGTCAGAATGTTCATTAAGTTGTCTGCCGGCTCCACTTCCAACAAGATGTTGGTACCAATATTGGACGCCGTATCTATGCCACCACAGCTATCCGTGGCCACAAAACGGTACAGGTACCGGTGGTTGGCGGGGTCTGCGGAGAAGTCCTTGAATCGAATCTCCCAAGGAGGGGAAACGGGTTTGGGAATCAATCCGAGTGAGGTGAACGGAGCACCATCTCGGTCCGCACGCTGCAGATCAAAGTGAATAATGTCTGCATCTTTATCTATGAAGGTGACCAGTTCGACTGCATTGTCATTGCGCACGGACGTCTTCGCCAAGTATAGCAAACGTGAGCGCTGAACAGCCAACGAATTGATGCATACTTCATTGGAAGAGCTAAAGCGTTGTCCCGCGGTATCTACCGCACGGATGTAGTAGCAATAGGACCATCCACCAATGAGATCACGGGTATTGAACGCGGTATCACCGGGAGCTTTGGTCGCCAAGAGGACCCCGATTTGGGTCGGACCACCGGGTGGCGTGACATCTGCTAAAACGCGGTATTCCTTGACCCCACCGGCCCAGCCACGGTATTGGTTCCAACGCAAGCGCATGATGCCCTCACAAGGATCCATGTTCTCCGTGAGAAGCATGTTGTTATGGGCCGCCACGAGCAAGTCTGAGCTCTGATTGCCACAACTGTCGGTCGACATCACCTTATAGCGCTTCACGGAAGATCCTGGTGCGGCCCCTGGCAATGGGTAAGGCATGGATACGGTGTTCGGCACCGTCGCGATGGAATTCCATCCCGTTCCGGGCACCCACTCCAGAATGTCGTAGTTCACAATATCGCCATTGGTGCCAGGAGTCCATGATATCAATGCGGTACCACCGTTGACTGTCACAGAATCGATCTTCAACACATCTGTGTTGTTTTGATCTGAGAAGAATCCACCGTCAATCGTCGAGTTGCATGCCCCGTTGATGCGGATTTGGTATTCCAAGTCTTGTCCACAGATATTGACCGTATCGTTGTACGTCTTGTTGGTGGTGGTCGAAACCATACTCCATCCTGCCGCTCCTGTTCCCTGAGGACGACGCCAAATTTCGTACGTAGGAGTCGCTCCGACATACGGGGCGTTCCAATCCAGCTGCGCTACGGAAGAATTTGTGGGAGGAATGGGCGTGACGGACATTTCCATCAAACGAACCGTATCGGATGTTTGGGAGGTGTAACCACACCCGCCCAAGGTGCGCAGATAATAGTAGTTCGCGCCAGATAAAGGGGTGAGATCTGTATACGAAAGGGTGCTGTAGTTGTAGATGGTGTCGATCGCAACAAAAGGCACAGTGGGAGACGAGCCCCGGAAAATCACGTAGGCGTCAAAGTTCATACCAGTATCGAGCGGGGTGCCCCAATCTACGGTCAAACCTCCCCCCGGCTCTTGGGACACACAAGCCTGGCTCAAGTCTGGTGGGACGGGAATGGTGGACACCACATTAATCACCACGGACGCCACGCGGATCGCTGGAGCAACGCAGAAGTTGTCTTGCATTCGAAGCGCAAAGACATACCGGTTTGTCGGATTCCCACAAGAATTGTTTTGGTAAGATATGTGGTTGCAATTCGTCATCCAGTCAAAAGAAATCTCGTTGTTCAGCGTCGAGGTAAAGGATGTTTGGGGAGATTTGGGGTTGACGGTGGCGCACGGAGGGTTCAAACAGCCTGAGTTCGGGTTGTTTAAAGGCACACCCAATTGTCCTCCTGACGGCGAGAATTCAATCGTTTGCGGCAAGAAGTTTGGCAACAATTGGGCATCCTGTGACACCAGATCAAACTTCACCTGCTGACCTGCATAAACCGTTGTTTCCCAGTAGAGCGTATCGCCGGAAGCGACCACGGGGGTCAGCGCGGGATAGTTGGGAATGTTGTTGATTTGCACTGTTGGCGGTGTGTTGTAACCACAGTCCGTTCGGATGATGACGGGAATATCGCGGTAGACGGAAGCAATTTTCTGGTTGCAACGGTAGGCACTGACTTCCACGCATGAAGCGAAAGAGCCTCCTGCTGAGGGGTTGAATGTCATCGCCCCAGTTTGCTGGTTAAAACTCACCGTGTTGCCACCGTTTGGAAAGGGATTGTTGAAGGCATATCCCGTGGTAAACGATGCATTGGTGCCGTTGTTGGTTGTCTGAGGATAGGCCCAGTTGTACACGACTGAATCCAAATCGTCGTCGAAGGCGTTGTGGGCATAGGTGTATTCGTAGCCGGAACAAATGACGGACCTGGGTGGCTCCAAAAAGCGGGGAGACGAGTCATAGCAAGGGTTCGCGTTCTGGGGCACCCCGTTAATGGAATAGGGGAACATGTACGCACGGAGCGTGTACGAACTCGATGAGGACGTCAAGTTTGTAATCGAAGGACGGCAACAATCCGTGAAGGTGAAGTACCAGCCCCCAGCAGGCGGCACACCACTGAGTGTGATATAGCCTGACTCGTAGCGGCGCTCCTCGACGGCTCCTTGGCCAGAAGTCACGCCGTTGCAGTTGATTTCTTGGGTTCCATCCCAACAATTGGGTGACACGTCCGTAGCGGAGCCCACCTGCGCACAGGAAATCGACCCCCCTGGGGCGTTGGTCGACAAGACGACGGGATTGGGCAAGAAGGTGGAAGCACCTGTTCCACATTCCCGGTAAAGAATGACGTAAAACTTGTACTTGCCCGCATTCGGACCGCTGTCAAAACAGCGCCAGGTAATTTCTCCACCGAGGTAGTGGGAGGCCAAGGCGGACTGAGCAAAAAGGAGAAAAGCGAAAATTCGAAAAACGTGCTTCACAATACGTGTTTTTATACCAATGTCAAATGTAACACTTTGACTTACGTGCCTCACCCCTTCATTGGAGGAAAGTCAAGGGCAAATGAGTAAACGCAGGTTTCAGCGAAGGATTGCGCGTTTAAGAGCGCAGCATATCGCGGGAAATCACCAGTTTTTGAATTTCCGACGTGCCTTCACCAATGGTGCAAAGCTTGACGTCGCGGTAGAATTTTTCGGCCGGGTAATCCTTGGTGAAACCATATCCGCCGTGGATTTGAACCCCTTCGTTGGCCACCCGGACAGCGACTTCACTTGCGTAATACTTGGCCATCGCTGACTCCTTGGTGACTTTGAGCCCTTGATCCTTGAGACTTCCGGCGTGGCGTATCATCAACTCCGATGCATAGATTTCCGTGTCCATGTCCGCGAGCTTAAAGGCAATCGCTTGGAATTGGCTAATAGCCTTGCCAAATTGCTCACGCTCCTTGCTATATCGAAGCGCCGCGTGGCGCGCGCCCTTGGCGATTCCAAGTGACAGCGCAGCGATGGAGATGCGTCCTCCATCCAGGATCTTCATGCTCTGAATAAAGCCTTCCCCAACCTGGCCGAGCAAATTGTCTTTGGGAATGCGGCACTGATCAAAGAACAAGCAGGCGGTCTCGCTGGCGCGCATGCCCAATTTGTTCTCCTTTTTTCCGCCGCTGAAGCCCGGTGTACCCTTTTCTACCACAAACGCAGACATTCCGTGAGAATCGCCCTTCTCGCCGGTGCGTGCAATGACCACTGCCACTTCGCCCGTGATGGCGTGGGTGATAAAGTTTTTCGAACCATTCAGGACCCATTCGTCCCCGTCCAAGATGGCGGTGGTGTGCATGCCCCCTGCATCACTTCCCGTGCCGGTTTCGGTCAAGCCCCAAGCGCCCACTATTTGGCCGGTAGCTAAACGAGGCAGCCATTTGGCTTTTTGGTCTTCCGTTCCAAACTGGTTGATGTGCTGAGTGCACAAGCTATTGTGCGCCGCCAAAGACAGCCCAATGCTCCCGCATACTTGAGAAATTTCGTCGATGACCGTGATGTATTCCGCATACCCCAACCCGGATCCGCCATATTTGGGATCCACGAGCATCCCCATGAAGCCCATTTCGCCCATGGCTTGAAAAACATGAAGCGGAAAGGTTTGTGCTTCATCCCACTCCATGACATGGGGAGCAATGTGCTGAAGGGCAAAATCACGGGCCGCTTCGCGGATCGCATCGAGTTCGGGTTGGCTTTGGGCGTGGATGGGGTACAAAACGTAAATGGAATTAAGGGTTCAAGGGAAAATCGGTAGTCAGTGAGAAAATTATCGTTTTAGGACGTGGCCGTCAATGAGTTCATAGCTCTCCCCGCTCTCGGGACATTGGGCGCGGCCCTGGTCATCAAAATCTAAGCGGTGGCCAAACTCGCTCATCCAGCCAATCTGCTTCGAGGGATTCCCGACCACCAGGGCATAGGCGGGAATGTTTTTAGTCACCACAGCGCCTGCGCCAATGAAGGCGTAGGGTCCAATGTCATGGCCGCAAACGATGGTGGCATTGGCCCCAATACTGGCACCCACTCCGACATGGGTTCGGCTGTATTGACCTCGACGATTCACCCCAGAGCGCGGGTTTACGACGTTAGTGAAGACACAGGAAGGGCCCAAGAATACATCGTCGTCGCAGGTGACGCCCGTATAGATGCTCACATTGTTTTGAACCTTCACGTTGTTCCCTAACACCACATCGGGTGAGATGACCACGTTTTGGCCCAAGTTGCAGTGTTTTCCTATCTGGCAAGGGCCCATGATATGCGAGAAATGCCAAATTTTGGTCCCCTCGCCTATTTGGGCGCCCTCATCAATGACGGCCGTAGGATGTGCTTGGTATGCCATAGCAATGAATGTTGACGGCTAAGATAGGGAGTGCAGGTCCGATGTATCTTTATGGGCTACGAATGAATTCTGATCCAATGCGTCTAAAAATGTTGCATTTCGCTCGCGTGGCCGTCGGCACGCTCCTCCTCCCCCTTTCCGCCTTTGGGTGGGGCCAAACAGGCCACCGTGTGGTGGGCCAAATTGCGGAAAACCACCTCCACGCGGAAGCTGCGGCGGCCGTTCAAGGCATTCTGGGCGACGAGTCACTCGCTATGTGCGCCAACTGGATGGACCACATCAAGTCCAACCGTGCGTACAATCACATGAATCCTTGGCATTACTGCACCATCCCCGATGGTTTGACCTATGAAACGTGTGACCATCCCGAAGAAGGAGATGTCATTGGGACGATAAATCAGCTCATAGTTGAAATCCAAACCAAGACGTTTTTAATCGCGGAAGACGAAGCGATGGCCGTAAAAATGCTCGCGCACTTAGTGGGAGATTTACACCAACCCCTGCACGTGGGCAACGGCACGGACAAAGGCGGCAACGACCGCAAAATCAAATGGTTTGGCGAGAGCAGCAATTTGCACCGCGTTTGGGATTCTGATCTCATTGACCATCAGCAATTGAGTTTCACGGAGTATGTGGCCTGGGTAGACCACGCGACCGCCGAGGAAGTGAGTGTATGGCAAAGAAGCAGCGTCGTCGATTGGGCCCAGGAATCCCAGGCGATTCGAATGGGCATCTATCCGCCGGCGGAGGCGACCTCTTTGGGCTATTCTTACAACTATGACCACATCGCCACATTGAATAAACGTTTACTTCAGGGTGGCGTGCGTTTAGCAGGCATTCTCAATGAGTTGTACGCTAAGCCCACCAAGAAAAAGAAGTAATTCGTGCTGAATCGAAAAACCACCTACGGCATTCACGCGCTGCTGCATTTGGCGCGGCATCAAGGAGAGGGTGTGGTGGCTGTGGTGCGCATTTCCGAGGCCCTTCAGGTGTCTCGAAAATTCCTCGAACGCATCCTCGCCGACCTCCGGCAAGAAGGCATGGTGGAAAGTCAATCAGGTCGTGACGGGGGCTACCGTTTGGGGGCCGCGGGCTTGGACCTTTGCCTGGCCGATGTTGTGCGCGTGCTCGAGGGTCCCATCGCCCTGCTCCCCTGCGCATCGCACCGATTTTATGCGCCCTGCGCCGAATGTGCATCCCCCGAAACCTGCGCCCTTCAAGATGCGCTGGTGAGTGTTCGCAACGCGACCGTCCATAGTCTAAAGCAAATTACCCTGGCACATGTTTTGGAGACGGAGGGAGCCTTGATGTTGGGCCAAAAAAGCCTGTTGCGCCCTACCCCCTACCACGAAGGGCAATAAACTGCAGGCCCTACCTTTGCGGACTATGAGCACAACCCGCCAAACTCCGTCCGTCTTCGAGAACATCTTAGAAACCATCGGCCGTACGCCCATGGTAAAATTGCACAAGACCGTAGAAGGTATCCCCGGTACCGTGTACGCCAAAGTGGAATACTTCAACCCCGGGCATAGTACCAAGGACCGCATGGCGCTCAAAATGGTGGAGGACGCCGAGCAAGCCGGCTTACTCAAACCTGGCGGAACGATTATCGAATGTACCTCAGGCAACACGGGCATGGGCCTCGCGCTCGCGGCCGTCGTCAAAGGCTACAAGCTCATCTGTACGCTCAGCGACAAGCAGAGTAAAGAAAAAATGGATGTGCTGCGGGCATTGGGTGCAGAAATTTATGTCTGCCCAACCAATGTATCGCCGGATCACCCAGACTCCTACTATTCGGTGGCGCGCCGCCTCAATTCGGAAATTCCCAATTCCTACTTCCCCAATCAATACGACAACCTTAGCAATCGGGTGGCGCATTATGAAAGCACGGGGCCAGAAATTTGGGAACAAACCGAGGGGAAAATTACCCATTTCATCGTCGGTGTGGGAACCGGTGGCACCATTTCCGGGGTCGCCAAGTACCTCAAAGAAAAGAATCCCGCCATTCAGATTTGGGGGGTGGATAGCTACGGTTCCGTATTTAAGAAATACCACGAAACTGGGGTCTTTGACACCTCGGAGATTTATGGATACATCACGGAAGGCATTGGTGAAGATATCCTGCCCAAAAACGTAGACTTTGATCTCATCGACCGCTTTGAAAAAGTGACGGACCGAGATGGGGCATTGGTGGCGCGTGAATTGGCCAAAAAGGAAGGACTCCTCTTGGGATATTCCTGCGGTTCAGCGTTGCAAGGCTTGCGCCAGCTGAAGCACCTCCTGCCTGAAGATGCCGTGAGTGTGGTCCTTTTTCATGACCACGGTAGCCGCTATGTCGGAAAGATTTACAACGACGACTGGATGCGTGAACGCGGGTTTCTGAAAGAGGAAAATGGCAATTTGGCCCAGGCGGTCTCTTCCCATTCCCACCTACCCTTGGTTACCATTCAACCCGAGGAGCCTTTGATGAATGCGGTCGTAGCCTTAAAACGGCATGGCATTTCCCAATTGCCGGTACACGATGGCGCCACATTTGTGGGTAGCTTAACGGAAAGCCACATCATTCAGGCCCTCTCTGCAGATGGATTGGGCATGGAAACCCTCGTGAAGCATGTCATGGGTGCCTCATTCCCCATCCTTCCGGGAAAGGCAAGTTTACTCGAAGGAATTGAAGCTTTGAGTAAAGAGCACAATGCCCTTTTGGTTGCCCTCGACGATGGAAAACACCACATTTTAAGTCGGCATGATTTGCTGACGAGAATTGCCTAATTCGTTTTATCTTTGCGCCTCCTTAATTAACCGAGTTTAGGACTCTTTTAAAACAATTAACCCATGGCAACAAAAATCCGCCTACAACGCCACGGCCGCAAGGGTCGTCCCATCTTCACGATCGTCGCAGCCGACGCACGCGCCAAGCGCGATGGTAAGTACATCGAGAACATAGGTCAGTACAACCCCAATACCAACCCCGCCACCATCGATCTCGATTTCGATCGTGCATTGGATTGGATCATGAAAGGCGCCGAACCCACCAATACGGCCCGCGCCATCCTTAAATACAAGGGCGTCATGATGAAGAAGCACCTCCTTTTGGGTGTGCAGAAAGGCGCTTTGACCGCTGAGCAAGCCGAGGCGCGTTTTGAGGCATGGTCTGCGGACAAGTCAGGCCGCATCGATGCGAAAATTGAAAACTTGAACACTTCTGCGAAGACCGCGAAAGAAGAGCGCCTCAAAGCAGAGGCCGCTGTGAAGGAAGCACGTGCTGCCGCCATTGCTGCGAAGAATGCTCCTGAGCCCGTCGCGGAGGAGGTTGTAGAAGAAGTTGTGGCGGAAGAAGCTCCTGCTGACGAAACGGCCACTGAAGAAGTTGTAGCGGAAGAAGCTCCTGCTACCGAAGCGGCTACGGAAGAAGTAGCAGTGGACGAAGCCCCGGCTACCGAAGAGGCTTCTGAGGAAGCTACGGCAGAATAATCGATTGATGGAGGGGTATTTCCAACTCGGATTCCTCCGGAAAAAACACGGATACAAGGGAGAAGTAATTCTCCATATCGAATCAGATCATCCAGCACGCTATGCGTCGCTGGATGTTCTTTTTTTGGAAGAATCCGGAGCCCCTATCCCCTACTTTATTTCAAGCATTCGAAGCCACATCACCGCCGAATTCATCGTTCGTCTTGAGGATGTCGTGGAGGAAGCACAGGTGGATGCCGTCGTCGGCCGCACGGTCTATTTGCCTGACGACGCCTTGCCCGAGCTCGACGACGATCAATATTACTACCACGAAATCATTGGCTACACGGCCAGCGATCCGGCCATTGAAGGCCAACTAATGGTGGAGGAAGTGATGGATAGGCCGGGGCAACCCCTCTTGGTTCTCCGGCATCCAAGTAAAGAGGATCTGATTTTAATCCCTTTGGTTGAGGCCTTTGTTTTGGAGGTCAACAAGGCCGAAAAGCATATTCGCCTCGAGGCTCCCCCCGAACTTTACACGCTTTAATCGCGCTCAAACCTCGCTGAGGCGCTCATCAAAGCGAATGCCCCACTCCGCCAATTCAGCGAGAATCGGCGCATACACTTCTTTCCGCATAGGCAGGAGCACGCCCCGTTCTTGGATCAGGCCGAGGGTCACAAGGCGGGTTGCCATGGCCACTGGCAATCCAACCGTGAAGGCCATCGCCGTATTTTGGGCTGACTTTCCTTTGCACACCATGGAGGACTCCAAACGGAATTTTTGACCTTGGAGGGTATAATAAATGCGGTGCCACATGACCAGCATGTCGGTATCCGCCGAAGTCATGGTCCACTTTTTCTCCAAAATATGCTGGAGTACCTGGGCCGGGGTACCTGACGAAAGACCCACGGGCTCCTCAGCGAAAAGCCCCAACCATTCAAACATCTCCATCAGCTCCGAATCTTGCGGAATCTGTAGGTAATGCATCAGCTTAAGTTCGACACTATCCGATATATGGTAGGCCAGGAAACTGTTGATAAAGCTGCGGTGGGTCATCCGTGCCACGCCTTCCATACGGTAGCTATCATCGGTCGCTCCGAGTTGGACAAAAACATCCCAGGCACGGCAAAATCCAGGGCGACGCAGGGTTCCCCGATACATCGTGGGGATGCCGTCTAACCCGTACTCCGAGATGTACTTCAGGGAATCGCGGTTGGCATACCCTTCAAATCGTCCGTAGCCAGGAATAGTGAGAAATTCGGTGCGACGGAAGAGCTTGTGGTAGGGAATGAACTTGTATAGGCCCTCTTGAATGAATTTGACTGCTCCCCCTGCTCCCGCCATCACCACGTTGCGCGGGTTCCAGGTGAACTTGTATTGCCAAGGATTGCTAGGACTTTCAGGCGCTAGAATTCCACCACAAAAACTCTCATAGGAAGTGATTTCCCCTCCTTTTTGGCGAATCTTCTCCAAAATTTCCATCGTCGACATGTGGTCAATCCCTGGATCGACCCCACATTCATTGAGGAAAATCAAGCCTTTTTCGCGCGCCTGCGAATCGAGTGCCTTCATTTCTTCGCTCGCGTAGGATGCCGTAACGAGGTGTTTTCCCATCCGAAGGCATGTACGCGCCACATCCGGATGCATCATCGCCGGGAGCATGGAGACGACAACATCCGCCTGGTCAATCCACGAATTTCGAATAGACTCTTGGGATAAATCCGCGGTGTGGGCCTCTACGGCAGGGTATGGCGCACATTTGGCCTGCAAGGTTTCGGCATCTTGGTCCACCACATGGAGGTGCCATTGCGCGGCATCGGAATGGGTGGCGAGGTATTCAATGAGGGCGGATGTGCTGCGACCAGCACCTAGGACAACGATGGATTTCACTGAAAGGGTGTTGAAAACTGATTGGTTTTAGAGACTTTCGGGGACGAAGGTAAATTACATTTGCTCTAACCCTTGATTGAATTCGCATGTATACCCCAACCTCTGGGAGTCCATCCACTGTTTCGTGGATTTCGGCCCTTGGCTTGCGGGAGGCCTCCGTGGTCTACCAAGCCCCCCCTGAATTTCTAACGCAAGAAGCCTTGCGTCTCCAGCGCGCGCAATTGACCGCCGACGGCGTGTTAAGCATCGCTACGGGCGCCTTTACGGGCCGCTCTCCGGAAGATCGCTTCATTGTCAAAGATGCCTTAACCGCCGACCGCGTTTGGTGGGGAAAAGTGAATAAGCCCTTTGACGAGGCCACATTTAAGGCGCTTAAAAAGAAAGTACTCGCCTATTTGGACGGCAGAAAGCTCTATGTCCGCGACGCAAAAGCCGGGGCCCATCCCCAATTGAGCCTGCCCATTCGGGTTATCAATCAGTATCCAGAGCACAATCAGTTTGCGTTCAATATGTTTATTGAGCCCAGCTCGGAAGAGCTGGCGAATTTTGAACCTGAGTGGACCATTTTGCACGCCCCAGACTTTCATGCTGATCCCGCCGTGGACGGAACGCGCCAGCCCAATTTCGCCATCCTAAGTTTTGCCGAGAAGACGATCCTTATTGGCGGTACGGGGTACACAGGGGAGATTAAAAAAGGCATTTTCTCTGCACTCAACTTTCTCTACCCAGAATTCCATGACACCTTCCCCATGCACTGTTCGGCCAATTTGGGCGACAACGGGGATACGGCCCTATTCTTTGGACTCAGTGGCACCGGAAAGACCACCTTATCGGCAGATCCCCACCGCCTGCTCATTGGAGACGACGAGCACGGCTGGACGGCCGACGGCACCGTCTTCAACTTTGAAGGCGGTTGCTACGCCAAAGTCATTGACCTCTCTCAAGAGAAAGAACCGGACATTTGGAACGCGATCAAGCCTGGGGCTATTTTGGAAAATATTGTCATGAGCGACGCCGGCGTGCCCGACTACGCAGACAAAACCATTACCGAGAACACTCGGGTGTCCTACCCCATCGAGCACATCACCCATGTCGCCCCCGGGCTGCGTGGGCCAGCTCCAAAAAATGTGTTCTTTTTGACCTGCGATGCCTACGGGGTCCTTCCTCCACTCTCAAAGTTGGGGCCCGAGCAAGCCGCCTACCATTTTATTTCCGGATACACGGCCAAAGTAGCCGGGACGGAGGCCGGCGTCACTGAACCCAAAGCAGTGTTTTCCGCTTGTTTTGGGGCTCCGTTCATGCCCTTGCATCCCAGTGACTACGCCTCCATGCTGATGAAACGCATGCAGCAGGGAGACCTCCATGTCTGGCTCGTGAACACGGGCTGGGTAGGCGGCGGCTATGGTGTCGGCTCCCGAATTAAACTCCGCTACACTCGCGCAATGATTACGGCCGCTCTGGAGGGTCACTCCTTGGAAACCTCCCCAGATGAGGTCTTCGGGTTTGAACGCGTAACGGCATGCCCTGGGGTTCCCTCAGAGGTCCTAAACGCGCGTGGACAATGGAACGACGAAGTAGCGTACGACCTCGCCGCAGCCAACCTGGCGCAACGTTTTGTCGACAACTTCAAAACCTTTGAGGCGGGGGCAACGCCCGAAATTTTGGCCGGCGGCCCTCTCTCAGGGGTCCAAGCTTAAACTCGGCGTAAAAAAAAAAGGAAGGA
>Ga0208807_1000263_pt1 | contig 13596 bp, 9 predicted proteins | sample Colrivmeta1555B3_FD_187665 | JGI IMG/M metagenome (GOLD analysis project Ga0208807, IMG submission 187665) | Estuarine microbial communities from the Columbia River estuary - metaG 1555B-3 (SPAdes) (version 2) | ecosystem: Environmental > Aquatic > Marine > Intertidal zone > Estuary | place: USA... | reverse complement strand
TATTGCAGCTCTAATAGCAGGTCTGGAAATCTAAGACAGTTCCCCGTTGTAGTTTTTAAGGATCTAGCTACTGTAGATTTTTCATAACCATATAAACTAATGACTAAAGAAAGCCTTGTCTATGGTATAGATAATAATGCGCTTGTCTTTATCTGACTTTTTTGCCTCAATAAGATCACGATCCATTTTAAGAATGGTCTTCATCTTATAATTCAATTCTCCTATGATTTTATTTTTAGTTCTCATATTATGAGAATAATTGTGGTTCGGATTTTCAATAATTTCCATAATACTAGAAGTCTCCACGCCATCTGAACCAAGCAAACAAAGTAAGATTCCATTTTCTTCTACGCTCAAACTATAATAAATTCTCTTATAAATTAATCCTCCTTTTTCAAGGGTAATTGCATTGGCCCTTGATCGGTAGTGTCTATATTTTTTTAACCCCACTGCAATAGCAAAACCAAAAGGTAAAACCAGAAGCAACCAAAAATAATTAAAATCATTGTAAAGCTTAGAAGTTTCCACTAACGGGCCAAAGAATTCATCTCTTCCCCTTACTTCAATACCTATAGCGCCTGTAATACTTGAGTTCACAAAACTAACAAACTGATTGTTGTTGTATAGTGGCATTAAATTTTTTGTGACAATGATTTTTTTATGCAAAGTTGTGTTATTAAATTTAGTAACCTTATTTGTGAATGGATTGATCAGTGTTAAATCAGTATCATCTAAAAACAAAATTTCTTCACCCATTTGGACATAAGCTTTAAAATCTGAAAAATTTAAGGCAGAATTTCCCAAAAAAGTCCAAAGTTTATCTTTAAAATTAAATTTCCAAATTTCATTGGCTGGAGAAAAATCTACTTGATCAAAAACGTTTAATTTTTCGCCACCAAAAAATATAATTTCCTCAGATGAAATAGCATACTTGGATGTTATTGTTCCATCTGGAACTATATCTGAATTCTGAGCAGGTAATATTTCCCACTCTTTAGACTTAGGATCAAAGAAGGTAATAAAGTTTCTTACAGACCAAAATCCATATCCTCCATATTTAAAAACGGTATCGTTTTTTACAAACACGGTAGCCTCTATTTGCATTCTGTGTTTGTAAGACTTGTCAATTCTTATTAAAGAATCCTTCTGAAACTCAAACACCCCACCCCCCATTGGGTCCAAAAAATATATTTGACTATTTACAGGAGCAATAATTGATTTTAGTACTGGTAAATCATTGTTGGGTTTTAGAGGCAGAGAAGAGAAAGAGAAACTTCTAGATGGTGAAATTGGAGCTGAATAAATAGAATCACTAGAAAACAACAACAAGCTATCTCTCCAAATTAAAGCTTTGTCAAAGCGAGAAATTTGCTGAGAAAAAGCCGCGGAAACAAATAATAAAAAAAACAATCTTATCATACTGCAAGTATAATAAAATTGTCTTATAAAATTAATAATAGTTTAAAAATAGAACTATTATATATTGGTAAATTGATTTTAAACACTTAGTATGCAATGAATTACTCTTTATAGGTAAGTGCTGTTTTTATAACAATAACTCCTGCGCCACCAATAAATCCGTATTTATTTGTTTCAGATAGAGACCGCAATACTTTTACATATCTTATTGTAGTGAGGTCTAATCCAGCGGGTGGTGTATCACGAACAGCACCATCTACATCCCAAACTGCATAAGGAGACCCAGTGTTCATAGAACTCCTGTCTCTAAGGATCACATTATTACCTTGAACCCTAGCTGCGCCCAAATACTGCCTTATAGCCTGAGCCACTGTTGGTGCATTTATATCTATCCTGAATTCATTAAATTTTTTGGCTTCAGCTTCTGCTTTTATTCGCTTAGCCCTTTGTTTTGCTAACTTTTTAAACTCCTTCTTACTAGGCTCTTTACTATTCTCATTATTGCCTTGAGCTACTGAAGTAGTTATAACGCTCAAACAAATTAATACAGTCAATAAATATCTCATCGTTTAGATTTTTTAGTGCTTTTTCAAATATAAAACAATATTCATGCCAATCCCCTCCAAGGCCAAAAATTCAGACCAACTGCTTGCAACAGTGGATTAAGTGACTTTTGGGTATAAAAAAAGCCCCTCATAAATGAGGGGCTTTTTGTGGGCCCTACTGGGTTCGAACCAGTGACCCCCTGCTTGTAAGGCAGGTGCTCTGAACCAGCTGAGCTAAGGGCCCTTACTTTACTCCTTTGCAGAAGCGAGTGCAAATATAGGATTGTTTTTTAGTTCCCAAAAGAAAAAAATAAAAAAAGATGCATTTTTTTAAACCACCTCAGCCACTACAAAATTACTTCCTCCAATAAAAACCAAGTCTTCTTTTTTAGCTTGCTTTTTTGCCGCTTTAAAGGCTTCATTTACAGATTCATAGTGGTTGCAAAAAAGATTGTACCGTTTTGCTTGTTCAATAAAAACCAAAGGATCTAAGCCCCTTTGAATGGCTGGCGCAGCAATATAATACAAGGCATCTACAGGCAGCAAAGGTAAAATAGTATTTAAATCCTTGTCTTTCACAAAACCCAACACCATATGAAGGCGTTTATGGGGGGTCTTTAAAAGTTGCTTTACCACTATTGAAATACCCGCTTCATTATGCGCCGTATCTGCAATGACAAGTGGTTTGTGTTGCAACACCTGCCACCTACCTAATAATCCCGTCAGACCAACCACATTAGACAAACCCATCTTAATATGATTAGAGGTAACATTAAATCCTGACAAGTGCCTTAAGGCAGCAACAACACCTTTTGTATTTTTTTCTTGATAAGCGCCTTTTAAATCCGTTGCATACTGCTTTTCAATAAGATCACTAGCAAAATAAATGGGCGCACCTACAGCAGCAGATTTTGCCTTAAAAGCAGCTTCTGTCTCTCTATGCCACTCACTAATGACCACAGGAACGCTAGGCTTTATAATTCCAGCTTTTTCAATGGCAATTTGAGCGAGCGTATTGCCCAACAAGTCCATATGATCAAAACCAATATTGGTAATTAACGAGACTTCAGGTTTAATAATGTTGGTGGCGTCTAAACGCCCTCCAAGGCCTACTTCTATAATGGCAATGTCTACCCTAGCTGATGCAAAATAATCAAATGCCATAGCCACAGTCATTTCAAAAAAAGACAGGGCATTTTGGCTCATATAATCTTTGTGGTTCAACACAAAAGAAACCACTTCATCCTCAGAAATTTCAAGACCATTTATTTTAATACGCTCTCTAAAGTCTTTTAAATGTGGTGAGGTATATAGCCCTACTTTATAGCCTGCTTCTTGTAAAATAGCGGCCAACATATGAGAAGAAGATCCTTTTCCATTAGTACCAGCCACATGAATGCTTTTAAATTTTTGGTGTGGCTCTCCCAAATAGGCACAAAAATGTGTAATCCCGTCTAATTTAGCATTAAGGGCCACAGCCCCTCTTTGCTGGTACATAGGTAATTGATCAAACAACCATTGAGTGGCTTCTGTGTAATTCATTACTGTTGCCCTCCCAGCTTAAAATTAATGACTACAAAACCAATTTGCTTTTCAGGCGCCTCAGCATCTGGGGCCCACTGATACATAAATGCAGTCGCTTTGGCAGGGGCTAAAAGGCAGGGGGCGTTGTTGGTAGAGCCTTTCACTCCCGGATCTGCAGCAATTACTTTTCCTGACCTGTCCACCGTAATAGCCACAACCACCCTGCCCTCTTCGTTGCAATCAGGTGTTACAGATCCTTTAGAAGCCAAACTTCTACCTGCCAATCCAAAGCCAAAGCCTTGAACTTCTCCTGTAGTACTGCCATAAAATGAATTCGCATACTTAGATCCATCAGAAAGTCCTTGATTGGCAGATTTTTCACCATTTCCTACACCTGACCCTTGGGCTTCTTTAGCGCCTAAAATATTTGCCAGGGCCGCTTTTGTAGCGGCCGATGCCTGTTGGATTACTTTCTCAGGTGTTTTTTCTGGGACTGTTTCGGGCACTTTTTCTGGCACTGATTCGGCCGCTTTTTCAGCGAGCTCTTTGGGAAGAACTAGCTCGGAATCTGCTGTAGTTAAAACTTCTTCAAGCGCTTCTGAAACCACTTCCTCTACCATTACTTCTTTTACTTCTGGAGCTGCATTCATCTCAGGTACAATTGTTTCTTCTGTAGTGGCTTGTATTGAGGGTGCTAGCGTTAAACTATTACCGGGATCTGTATTTCCAAAAGCAATGAGTATGCCATTTTCTGGCGGCGGATCTAGGTACCTAAGACCTGCAAAAAAAAGGAGTAACAGCACCGCTAATAGAATAAAAGCAGTGGTCCAAAAAGATTTTTTCTCGTATGTGGTTTGTAAAAATGCCATTAATTTGGCCTTACTGCAAGGATTACCTTGAATTGGTTTCTGTTGGCTACATCCATGACAAATACAGCCTCTTTTATCGCAATGGATTCTGCCGCCCTAAGTATAATTGTAGGGGCATCTTGTGCAGACAGTTCTTGAATTAAAACAGCCTCTAACTGGCTCTTTTCCACTAACTTTTCATTTAAAAAATACCTTAAATCTGCGTCTATACTCACTGAAACCTGTTGGGTATTAGTGGTCTTACCTTTGGCTTTTGGCAGTATTAAGTCTAACGCATTAGGACTGTTGGAGGTAAGTAAAAAAAATATAAGCAACAGAAACACAATGTCCGTCATAGAAGACATACTAAATTCTGGACTGATCTTATTTCTACCTTTTAATTTCATAAAAACTAGACAGGTTCGTTCAATAAGTCTAAGAAGTCTACTGCGTTAGCTTCCATACTATGCACCACTTTATTGGTCATATTAACCAAATGGTTGTAGCCAATATAGGCTATAATACCCACGACTAAACCACCTACCGTAGTAGTCATTGCGGTATATATACCTGAAGCCAACGCCCCCATTTCTGCCTGACCACCAGAGGTAGCCATTTCATGAAAGGCCAATATCATTCCAATCACCGTGCCTAAAAATCCAATCATTGGAGCGGCACCTGCTACTGTAGCAAGCACGCTAACATTCTTTTCTAATTTATACACCTCTAAAGTACCTGCATTCTCAATGGCTGTATTAATGTCGTCCAAAGGCTTTCCTATTCTAGACACCCCTTTTAAAGTAAGTCGAGCAACAGGTGAGTCTGTTTGAGCACAAAGTGATTTTGCGGCATCTATTTTACCATTACTGATATAGTCCTTTATCTGGTTCATGAAGTTCGCGTCTATTTTAGCTGCTGCTTTTATAGCAAAAAGTCGTTCAAAATAGATGTAAAGTGCTACCGCCAAGAGGACAAAAAGTAAGCCCATAATAAATACACTCCCTGCACCTCCATTAAAAATAAGGTCTATAATGGATAGGGTTTTCTCACTAGAAGCCGCAAGCTCTAGGGTATTTTCAGCCAAGTTATCTTGCATAAAATAGAATCAAATTAATTTATAAGCTAACGTAAGAAAATGCAAAAAATTATGCGTTCAACACAAAATCACGCAATAAAATGAATGTTAAACCACCACTTAAGAAGCCAATTAATGCCAACCAAGCAATATTTTTAAAGTACCAGAAGAAATCTATTTTCTCCATCCCCATAGCTACAACACCAGCAGCGGAACCAATAATAAGCATACTGCCCCCTGTTCCTGCAGAATAAGCAATAAAGTGCCACAAAGGATTGTCTAATCCTTCAGAGAACATACCAATACTAGCGGCAACTAGAGGCACATTGTCAATCACTGCAGAGCCTGCACCTAATAACAGCACCACAACATCTGAATTGGGAATGGCTGCGTTTAAACCCTCTGCGAAATGAAATAACATTCCAAGAGATTCTAAAGCTGCAACAGCCAACAATATCCCTAAAAAGAATAAAATACTTGGCAACTCAATTTTAGACAATGAGTGGTGCACTGGACTGTGGTGACCAGCCGCCTCACTCTTACCATCTACGTCAGATAAAGAGAATTTTGAGCTAGAATATATCTCAGCAAAAGTGGCTACTACAGCCAAAGATAGCATCATACCCACATAAGGTGGCAAGTGTGTAATGGTCTTAAAGAAAGGTACGAAAACAATTGCTGTTAAACCCAAGTAAAGCATGGTAGCACCATGTCTTGATTTAGGGCCATCTTCTTCTGTGGGATCTATATCTAGGTTTCCTTGAAAAGCTTTAAAGCGGGTAGCGATTAAAGTAGGGATTACCATACAAACAATTGAAGGTAATAATACATGTTCCACCAATTGTAGGGCAGACACCTTGTTGGCAATCCACAACATAGTTGTAGTAACATCTCCAATAGGAGACCAAGCCCCTCCAGCATTTGCAGCAACAATCACCATACCAGCAAACCACATACGCGTTTCCTTTTCCTTAATTACTTTTTGAAGGATCGTGATCAGTACTATTGTAGCCGTTAAGTTGTCAATAATCGCAGATAAAATAAATGCCAAAATGGAAAACAACCAAAGCAATTTAGATTTTTTCTTATATTTTATAAAACCTTTAATGGTAGCAAAACCATCAAAATAATCTATAATTTCCACAATAGTCATTGCCCCTAAAAGGAATACTAAAATCTCTGCAGTTTTACCAAGATGGTGCAATAAAATCTCCTCTATATGGGTAGGAACCAATTGGCGGAGTGCCGTGTCTACCTCAAAAACATCCATATGAGTTAAAGCTATAATCGCCCATAAAATAGCCATCATGGCCAAGGCAGGAATTAGTTTGTCAATTTTAAGGTTGTGCTCTAAGGTAATGGCCAAGTAACCTACAATAAATACAATCAGGATAATAGTTTCCATAAAATATACGGTGTTTTTGAATTTTTCAACTTAACTGAGACTCAAAAGGAATCCCAACATCTACGCTAACAAATATAAAAAAATGAGCAAGTAAAAATCATTAATTATCAGATTGCTTTAAAAATAATTATTGCGCTTATACTTGAAGGTCTAAAAATCAATTGATTTCAAAAATCATTGTTTTCATATTTACTATGCATGCATAGTAAATATGATTATATTTGAATAGATTAAAAATAGTTTTCTATGGATTTTAAATTGAATGAAGAGCAAAAACTCATCAAAGAAGCTGCTTCAAACTTTGCGCAACAGGTACTCCTTCCTACAATTCTAGAAAGGGACGAAACCCAAACTTTTCCTATCCAAGAAATTAAACAACTGGCAGAATTGGGGTTTATGGGAATGATGGTAGACCCTAGCTATGGAGGAAGCGGATTAGATACTATGTCTTATGTATTGGCCATGGAAGAACTCTCAAAAATAGATGCTTCTGCCTCTGTAATCATGTCTGTAAACAATTCACTGGTCTGTTGGGGATTAGAAAAATATGGAAACACCCAGCAAAAAGAAAAATACCTACCCGATCTATGTAATGGAAAAAAAATAGGGGCTTTTTGTCTTTCTGAGCCTGAGGCTGGATCAGATGCCACCTCTCAAAAAACTAGGGCTGTGAAAAAGGGTGATTACTACGAAATTACAGGGACTAAAAATTGGATCACCAACGGAAGTAGTGCGAGTATTTATTTGGTCATAGCACAAACAGACCCTAAAAAAGGCTCCAAAGGTATTAGTGCTTTTATTGTGGAGAAGGAAAGTCCAGGTTTTGTGATAGGGCCAAAAGAAAATAAATTAGGTATTCGCAGTAGTGACACCCACTCCCTTCAATTCAATCAGGTTAAAGTGCATGAAGAAAATAGGATCGGAGAAGAAGGATTTGGTTTCACCTTAGCCATGAAAACACTCTCAGGAGGAAGAATTGGTATTGCTGCACAGGCACTCGGTATAGCTGCTGGCGCTTATGAATTGGCCTTAAATTACGCCAAACAAAGGGAAACTTTTGGGAAACCCATTAGTCAGCATCAGGCCATTGCCTTTAAATTGGCTCAAATGCATACTAAAATTGAGGCTGCTAGGCATTTGGTCTACAAAGCAGCTTGGGAAAAAGACCAGGGACTCAATTACGATTTATCAGGAGCAATGGCCAAACTATATGCCTCAGAAGTAGCTATGGAAGTTAGCGTAGAAGCCGTTCAGGTCTTTGGTGGAAATGGTTTTGTAAAAGAATATCATGTAGAGCGACTCATGCGGGACGCTAAAATCACTCAGATTTACGAAGGCACTTCTGAAATCCAACAAATGGTAATATCTAGGGCTATTTTAAAAGACTAAACAAAGGCCATTATTGAAATCTCATTTAAAAGTGGCCAAAATTATCACATTACATTTATTTCAACGTTTTTTTAAAAACACTGAACTTTTTTGTTATAAATGACTACATCATTGCCGTAAATTCAACATATTGGATATTTTTGTGTAAACATCCAATACTTATGAGGCTAAAAAAACAGGGGCTGTATTCCCCAGAATTTGAACATGACAATTGTGGCGCAGGATTTATTTGTAGTCTAGAAGGAAAAAAATCCAATGATATTATCCACAAAGCACTCGAGATTCTAGAAAAACTAGAACATAGAGGCGCAGTGAGTTCAGATGGTAAAACTGGAGATGGTGCGGGAATACTCATTGACATTCCCCATGATTTTTTTGTAAGTGAGTGCTCGTTTAAATTACCAGAGCCAGGAAATTATGCGGTAGCTAATGTATTTTTGCCTCAAAAAGACAACCAAAGAAATTTCTGTACAAAAGAATTTGAGAAAGAAATAAAATCTCAAGGGTTGGTCCTTTTAGGATGGAGAGAAGTCCCTGTCAATAAATCCGTGCCAGGAAGAATTGCCATGGAAACCATGCCTTTTATAGCCCAAATCTTTATTGGAAAAGAGCAGTCTGAGCAGGACACAGCTACTTTTAACAGAAAATTATTTATAGCTAGAAAAAAAGCAGAACACACCATATACAACTCAAAACTATCTGAGCAAGGGTTCTTTTATCTGCCTAGCCTTTCCACCACAATCATTATTTTCAAAGGCTTGCTCATGCCAGAAGACATTAGTCTTTACTTTAGAGACCTACAGGATACTAGGGTTGTGACTAGGTTGGCCTTGGTGCATCAGCGATTTTCCACCAACACCTTCCCTACATGGGATTTGGCACAGCCTTTCAGGTATATGTGTCACAATGGGGAAATAAACACTTTAAGGGGGAATGTCGCTAGAATGCGTTCCAGAGAAGAACTTTTAGAGAGCGACCTTTTTGGCGAAGACATAAAAGCGATCCTTCCCATTATATTACCCAACAAATCAGATTCAGCCACGCTAGATATGGTCTTAGAATTACTGCTTATGACAGGAAGATCTCTTCCAGAAGTCATGATGATTTTAGTGCCTGAGGCTTGGGAAAAAAACGACAATATGTCTGCGGCTAAAAAAGCCTTTTATGAATATTATTCCTGTATGATGGAGCCTTGGGACGGACCTGCCTCAATTCCTTTTACGGATGGAAATTATATTGGTGCAGTTTTAGACAGAAACGGTCTTAGACCCTCTAGATATTCTGTGACAAAAGACGGTTATGTAATTATGTCTTCAGAAACTGGCGTAGTAGACATTGATCCTAAAAATTTAGCGCATCATGGACGTTTAGAACCTGGTAAAATGTTCTTAGTAGACATGTCTGCAGGGAGAATCATCAATGATGAAGAAGTTAAAGAACAAATTGCCAAAAAGCATCCTTACGAAAAATGGGTCAAAGACAACCTCGTACATTTAAAAGACATTCCATATAACGACTGCCCCTTATTTATTGGAGAAGCCCCACTTGCCCAAAGAAAAGCAGCCTATGGGTACACCTTAGAAGACATAGACACCATAGTAATGCCTATGGCAGAAACAGCCAAAGAGCCTATTGGTTCAATGGGAACAGATACACCCATAGCTGTATTATCGCAAAGACCACAATTGTTGTACAACTACTTCCAACAGCTCTTTGCCCAAGTGACCAACCCTCCGTTAGACGGCATTAGAGAGGAGATGATTACGGACATTAGCCTTACCCTTGGTAGCGACCACAATATATTTGAGGAGACCCAAGAACACTGTAGAAAATTAAAAATTCAGAATCCTGTAATTTCTAAAGAAGATTTAGACAAGATTAAGAATTACGATATAAACCCACACTACAAGGTTACGTCCCTACAAATGTTATACACCCTAGAAAGAGGGCATAACGGATTAGAGGAGGGACTTGAATCTTTGTTAGCAGAAGCCAGCAAAGCCATTGAAGAAGGCAGTAATATCATCATCCTTTCTGACAGGTATATCTCAAAAGACAAAGCAGCCATCCCTGCCCTACTCGCTTGTTCTTATGTAAATAATGGCTTACAGCGTTTGGGAAAAAGATCTAAAGCGAGTATAATCATTGAATCTGCAGAGCCTAGAGAGGTACACCATTTCTGTTTGCTTTTTGGGTATGGCGCCAGTGCCATAAACCCTTATTTGGTTAATGAAATTATTGCAGAACAACTCAAAGAAAACGATATTACAGCATATACTTTTGAAACTGCCATACAGAACTACAACAAAGCTGTAGGAAAAGGCATTTTAAAGGTAATGAACAAAATGGGGGTGTCTACCTTAAACTCCTACAGAGGGTCTCAACTTTTTGAGTGTATTGGGATTAACACCAAAGTAATAGATAAATACTTCCCGAGAACCACCTCTAGAATTCAGGGAATTGACCTCCATGAAATTGAGAAAGAACTCAGCAAAAGACATGCTAGGGCATTTTCAGAAAACCAACCAGAGGCTTCTTTAGACTTAGAAATAGGCGGAGATTACAGGTGGAGAAGAGAGGGCGAAAAGCACTTATTCAACCCACTTTCTATTGCTAAATTACAAAAAGCAGTAAGAAACAACGAAACGAGCACTTACAAAGAATACGCCCAATTGGTCAATGATCAAGCCAGAGACCTCATGACCATTAGAGGTTTATTAGAATTTTCTAATTACGACCCAATTCCGTTAGAAGAAGTAGAGCCGTGGACAGACATCGTGAAAAGATTCAAGACAGGTGCTATGTCTTACGGATCCATTAGCAAAGAGGCTCATGAGAACTTAGCCATTGCCATGAATAGGATTGGCGGAAAAAGCAATTCCGGAGAAGGGGGAGAAGACGCAGAAAGATTTTATAAAAATCAAACTGGAGATTGGAAGAACTCTGCTATTAAGCAAGTAGCTTCGGGACGTTTTGGCGTGAGCTCAAATTACCTGACCAACGCTTCTGAAATTCAAATAAAAATGGCCCAGGGAGCCAAACCTGGAGAAGGGGGGCAATTGCCTGGTCCAAAAGTCAATCCAGATATAGCCAAGACAAGAAACTCAACCCCATATGTGGGCTTAATCTCCCCACCACCACACCATGACATTTACTCTATTGAAGATTTATCTCAACTTATATTTGATTTAAAATCTGCCAACAGAGAAGCTCGAATTAACGTAAAACTAGTCTCAGAAGTGGGGGTTGGAACAGTCGCTGCTGGGGTTTCTAAGGCCAAGGCCGACGTTATACTGATTTCAGGTTTTGACGGTGGTACGGGAGCTTCTCCTTTAACATCTTTAAAGCATACCGGACTTCCATGGGAATTAGGGATTGCAGAAGCACAACAAACCCTTGTAATGAATGACCTTAGAAATAGGGTTAGGTTGGAGTGTGACGGACAGTTAAAAACAGGTAGAGATGTAGCTATTGCTTGTCTATTAGGCGCAGAAGAATTTGGTTTTGCAACAGCTCCATTAGTTGCTTCAGGATGCATAATGATGCGTGCCTGTCACCTAAACACCTGCCCAGTAGGTATTGCCACACAAAATCCAGAATTGAGAAAAAAATTCAAAGGACAACCAGAACACGTGGTTAACTTCATGTACTTCATAGCACAAGAGCTCAGAGAAATCATGGCAGAACTTGGATTCAAAACCATTGACGAAATGGTAGGCCAGGTGCAAAAACTAGACAGAAAGAAAGTATTAAACCATTATAAGTCCGCAGGTATTGACCTAAGTCCAATTTTACATCAGGTAGACGTTATTCCTGGAACAAAACTGTACAATACCACTAAGCAAGAACACCATATTGAAGACTCCATAGAGTTTGACATTATAGAAAAAGCCCACCCTGCACTCTATAGAAAAGAGAAAATGAGTTTAGATTTTCCTATTAAAAATACGGACCGTGCCGTTGGAGCTATTATCTCAAATGAGATATCTAAAAAATATGGCGCAGCAGGAATGCCAGACAACACCTTGAAACTTAATTTTACAGGAGCAGCAGGACAAAGTTTTGGTGCATTTGCCACCAAAGGTTTAACCATGACGGTGTATGGAAACACAAACGATTACCTTGGAAAAGGACTTTCTGGGGCAAAATTAGTCGTGAAAGTACCTGTAGAAGCTACTATTGTTCCGCACGACAATGTCATTACAGGAAATGTGACCTTATACGGTGCTACGGCAGGAGAAGCCTATATTAACGGTAAAGCAGGGGAACGTTTTTGTGTGAGAAACTCAGGAGCTATAGCTGTAGTAGAGGGTATTGGAGACCATGGTTGTGAGTATATGACCGGAGGAACAGCGGTAATACTCGGGGCAGTAGGAAGAAATTTTGGCGCAGGTATGAGTGGTGGAATTGCCTATGTCTATGACCCTAATAAGACCTTTAAGTCTATTTGTAAAGAAGAAGGATTAAATCTACTGGCTGTAGAAGATCAGACAGACATAGACCAATTAAAGACACTGATAGAAAATCACTATCACGCCACACAAAGTCCTAGGGCTCAAGAAATATTAGAACAATGGGAGTCTCAGCTGGGGCATTTCATTAAAGTATTCCCAGAAGAATACCGACTCGCACTAGTTAGAATAGCAGCAGAAACCGCTCAAACTTTATAGGAAAATGGGAAAGATAACAGGATTTTTAGAATTCGACAGAAAAGTAGAATCTTACGAAAAGCCAGAAGAGCGCGTAAAGAATTATAAAGAATTTACGGTTCCTTTAGAAGAGAAAGACCTCAAAGATCAGGGTGCAAGATGCATGAACTGCGGTATACCATTTTGTCACAGTGGGTGTCCATTAGGAAACTTGATTCCAGATTTCAATGACGCCGTTTACAAAGGAAAATGGGAAAAGGCAGCTAAGATATTACACGCCACCAACAACTTTCCTGAATTTACAGGAAGGCTGTGTCCCGCACCTTGTGAAGAAGCCTGTGTATTGGGTATTAATGAAGATCCAGTAACTATAGAAAATATTGAAAAAAGCGTAGCAGAAACAGCCTTTGCAAAAGGCTGGGTTGTGCCTCATAAGCCAGCCATAAGAACTGGAAAAAAAGTGGCTGTTGTTGGATCTGGTCCTGCCGGACTAGCTGCTGCACAACAATTAAACAGGGCAGGGCATTTAGTGACCGTTTACGAAAGAGACTCTAAACCAGGCGGATTATTAAGGTTTGGTATACCAGATTTTAAGATGGAGAAAAATGTCATAGACAGACGTTTGGCTATATTAGAAGAAGAGGGCATTGTTTTTAAAACAGGAATTGAAATAGGAAAAGACCTAAACGCAGCTGATCTTAAAAAAGACTACGATGTTGTATTACTAAGCGGTGGTGCAACT
>Ga0208807_1000262_pt1 | contig 13624 bp, 10 predicted proteins | sample Colrivmeta1555B3_FD_187665 | JGI IMG/M metagenome (GOLD analysis project Ga0208807, IMG submission 187665) | Estuarine microbial communities from the Columbia River estuary - metaG 1555B-3 (SPAdes) (version 2) | ecosystem: Environmental > Aquatic > Marine > Intertidal zone > Estuary | place... | reverse complement strand
AAGAGCCCCAAAACTTCGGTATTCACCGTTTTATATACGAACTCGCCACCATGCTCCCCCGATTTGGCAACGGTCTTAAGAAAGTCAAAAATGTTTCTGGGACCAGAGTAGCCCGAGGGCCTTGGGGCAGCCCCTGCGGAAAACGCGTATGTCACAACCTGCGCCTTTGGGTCTGAATAATTTTCCGAATAATCCAGCCCCGTGGTCATATCTAGAATCTGGCGGACCGTCGCATCACCAAAACCGCTGGAAACAAGTTCGGGAATATACTGCACAACTTTGGCATTTTCATCAAGCTGACCATTTGCGATAAGCATTTCGGCCAGCGTCCCCGAAAAAGATTTTGACACCGAAAACATGATATGCGGCGTGTCACCATCTGTTACTCCATTATATCGCTCGTACACAATCTGCCCGCGGTGGAGAATGATCACAGCATCGCCGTAAACAGCTTCAAACGCCTGAGCCCAAGTCATTGAGGATGACTGACCGAGCGGCATAAAAGCGACAGCATCAAGATCGCGGCGAATGACGCGCGGCAACGGGGCGATCGCGCCTGGACCGCGCGTTACCCGCGCTGTCGGAAATAACTCGCGATAGTGCGAAAAAGACCATCGCGTCTGCGGAAATCGGCTAAAGGAACCGTCTTCAAATTTGATCACTTTATCAAGCGGTGGCGGGCTACCCTGCATCCAACCCATTTTAACAGGATCGGTCTCTGCGGAGCTTAGGATCACTGAGGTAGGCTGTTGAATCTGCGCCACGCCTTCAGTCGTCAGCAATGCGTATGAGCCAAGCAGACCGATTGTCGCAACGACTAATCTGAGGCCCGACTTCGGCCGCACTGAGCCCTTTTCCGATTGCGCAGGGTCTGTCGCTGGAACTGCAACCATCTGCTGTAACAACGAATTTCTCTGGATGAATTTACGAAACATGAACCCCCCTTATCGCATCAAAGGCTGCCCAAGTTGTTACTGATTTCACTTGCGCAACTATTCCTAGGTGCTTAAGTATGATAGTGCAAGCTATATTCGGCTTACTTTGATTCCGAGGTTTTTAATGGGTTTACAGGCTAATCTTAGTCGCGGCTTACAGTTGCCGGCTATTAGCGCGCCCATGTTTCTCGTGTCCGGCCCAGAAATGGTCATAGCGGCTTGTCGGGCAGGCGTAATTGGCTCATTTCCGTCGCCGAATGCCCGAACACCTGAAATTCTTCACCAATGGATGGCGCAGATTGTTGCCGAATTGGCAGCCAGTGAGAACGCCGCCTGTTGGGCTGCAAATTTGATGGTTCATCCTTCGAACGATCGATTACCAGCGGATCTGGAATGCGTGCTTCAACACAAACCGCCTTTGGTTATCACAGCCCTAGGTAGCCCTGCGCGCGTTGTGGATGCAGTGCACAGCTATGGCGGATTGGTCTTTGCCGATGTCAATTCGGTTGGTTTCGCACGCAAGGCAGCGGCCACGGGTGTCGATGGCCTTGTGCTTGTAGCATCTGGTGCCGGAGGCCATACTGGGCTGACGGCTGGCTTTGCTTTTGTAGAAGAAGTGCGCCAATTTTGGGACGGACCCATTGCATTGGGTGGGGCTATTTCCAGTGGTCGTGCCATCCGTGCCGCCGAAACACTTGGCGCTGAACTCGCATATGTCGGCACAGCGTTTATTGCTTGCGAGGAGAGTATTGCTGACCTCGCTTATAAGGAAATGGTAGTCGGTGCCAGTGCAGAAGATATTCTACCTTCCAAGGGCATTACCGGCGTCACAGCAAATTGGTTACGACAAAGTCTGATTGCCGCCGGATATGACCCGGCTAATATGCCAGAAGACAAAAAGCCCAATTTTGAAAATACGAATGACAATTCAAAGGCCTGGAAAAATGTGTGGTCCGCAGGCCAAGGGGTTGGCGCAGTAACGGCCGTTGAACCCATAGCCCAAATTGTTGCCCGGTTGAAAGCGGAGTATGACTTTGCATGCAAGCTTCCCCGCTTTGATATGAAGGAGTGAAGCGATGACTATCGAACTAGTAGGTAAAGTCCGGTCAACTCTCAAATCAACTGATCACCCATATATGCAGGGCGCCTGGACCCCAACGTTTAACGAATGGAACGCGATCTTCACCAATGGTGACGCGCAGGTAATCGGTACCATCCCCGATGACATAGACGGCGTTTATGTCCGTACCGGCGAAGTTCCAGTTCATGAACCGATAGGCCGCTATCATCCGTTCGATGGTGACGGTCAAATCCATGCGATAAGTTTCAAAGATGGTCGGGCGAGCTATCGTAGCCGGTTTGTTCGAACCAAAGGCTTCCAAGCCGAACAGGAAGCGGGCAAAGCGCTATGGGCGGGCTTGATGGAGCCACCTCACAAGTCCACCCGGCCCGGCTGGGGCGCACAAGAGTGGTTGAAGGATTCGTCGTCAACGGATGTCGTTGTACATGCTGGCAAGATTCTTTCTACCTTCTACCAATGCGGAGAGGGTTATCGCCTTGATCCTTTTACGTTGGATCAGTTCGGAACAGAAGGCTGGGTTCCGCTGGACGGTGTATCCGCGCATACCAAAGTAGATGAAGCGACCGGCGAGTTGATGTTTTTCAATTATTCCAAGCACGCGCCCTATATGCACTATGGCGTGGTCGGCCCAGATAACAAGTTGAAGCACTATATACCGGTTCCACTCGCTGGGCCGCGCCTACCGCACGACATGGCCTTCACCAAAAACTATGCCATCGTCAATGATATGCCCCTTTATTGGGATCCTGCGTTGTTGGAACGCAACCTGCATGTCGTACAGTTTCATCCTGATCAAAAAACGCGGTTCGGCATTATTCCACGCATGGGGCAGCCCGAAGATATCCGCTGGTTCGAGGCAGAGCCTACGTACACGCTGCATTGGTTGAATGCTTGGGAAGAAGGTGACGAGATCATTCTCGACGGCTATTATCAGGAAGAACCACAGCCCAAATCACATCCCGATGCGCCTGATGGGTTAGAACGGATGATGGCCTATCTTAGCCAAGGCTTAATGAAGCCAAAGTTGCACCGGTGGCGGTTCAACCTCAAAACAGGGGCGACGATAGAAGAGCGGATGGATGACCGCATCTTAGAGTTTGGAATGATCAACCAGAAATATGCGGGGCGCAAATATCGCTACGCCTATTCGGCTGTGCCAGAGCCTTACTGGTTCTTGTTCACAGGACTTGTGAAACATGATTTGGAAACTGGTCGAAGTGAGGAAATCAACTTCGGTCCTGGCCGCTATGGCAGCGAAAGCCCGTTTGCGCCTCGCATCAATGCCAAAGATGAGGATGATGGCTATCTCGTTTCGTTCATCGCAGATGTCGAGAATGACCGGTCCGAATGCGTATTGATTGATGCAAAGAATTTTGCGGCAGGTCCGGTATGTCGAATCATTCTACCTGAGCGCTTCTGTTCGGGCACACATTCGGTCTGGGCCAATGGCGATGATATCGGCATGGGACCAAATACTGTATTGGCGACCTGAAATGATTGTAGCGGGAGAGGAAAAACGGCGCAGCTTTCGTCAAGCGGGATGGTGGGGAGACCAGACCCTTGCCGATTTGTTCTTCGCCAATGCTGCGAAATATCCGGATCGGCTGACGCTCATCGATGCGCCTAACCGCCCCGACTTTGCCTTTGGTGCACCAAGGCGACTGACTTATGGTCAAATGCAGGAAGAGGTGGAGCGTTTTGCCGGGGCACTGCTTGCAGCAGGCATGGGTAAGGATGATGTTATTGTCATCCAGCTGCCCAACATGACTGAATTTGTGTCCCTTTACTTTGCCGCGGCTACGATCGGGGCAATCGTTAGCCCGGTTGCAGTCCAATATCGCACACATGAGCTTTCGGCGATGTTTGGCATCGTCGAGCCCAAGGCTTTCATCTGTGGTACGCAGATGAAAGGTGCCGACCATATCGGGACGGTTCGCCCCTTATTGAAACGCGGCAACATAAAGCTGATGACCATCGGTCCTGATGCACCCAGCGACGCCATTGATCTGGATGCCGAGCCTGCAAGGCCTGAACTGCTTCGTGCCCATTGTGCGGCGACAAAAATTGATGCCGATGATGTTTTCACGATTTGTTGGACATCGGGGACAACCGGCATCCCCAAGGGTGTACCACGCAGCCATAATCATTGGGTAGGCATTGCGCCCGCCACATACATCACCTCGCAGCTGCAGGATGGTGAAGTCATGCTGAACCCTTTTCCATTGATCAATATGGGGTCAATCGGCGGGGTGATGATGAGCTGGCTGCGCGTTGCGGGTACGATGGTGCTGCATCATCCGTTCGATCCGCAGGTCTATCTAACGCAGATAGCAACCGAACGTCCCAGCTTTACCATTGCGCCGCCCGCCGTGCTGAATATGCTGTTGCAGAATGAGGCATTGCTGGCAAAGGTAGATCTCTCGAGCCTGCGCACCATTGGATCAGGCTCGGCGCCGCTGGCTCCTGCAATGGTTCAGGGGTTTCAGGAACGTTTAAACCTTCCAGTTATCAACATTTTTGGATCGAATGAGGGCATGTCGCTAATTACGGCGCCTGATACCGTTCCCGATCCCGTTGAGAGAGCGAGCTATTTCCCCAACGGTCTTGATCTAAAACCCTATTATGGCGCTGATCCTAAGCGGATATCGGAAACTCGCCTGGTTCCTCCGGATGGCGGTGCCGTGATCGAAGACGAAGGCGTTCCCGGCGAATTGCAGATACGGGGCCCGACGGTCTTTGAAGGCTATTGGAACGCCCCCGAACAGACCGCGGCCGCCTTCACCGAAGATGGCTGGTTCAAAACCGGCGATCTATTCGAGATCGTACAGGGCGGCCGTTTCCTAAAATTCACTGGCCGATGCAAAGATTTGATCATTCGCGGCGGCGTCAATATCTCGCCTGAAGAGATTGATCAGCTGCTTGGCGGACATCCGCTGCTTGGCGAAGCCAGCGTCTTCTCAATGCCCGATCCTGTGTTGGGGGAGCGGGTCGGTGTTGCTATCGTTCCACGCGAGGGGCAGGACGTGACCTTGGAGGATGTGACCGCCTATCTTCGTGCGCAAGATCTCGCCGTGTTCAAGCTGCCTGAACGCCTATTCCGGTTTGAGGCACTGCCGCGCAATGTAACCAATAAGGTAATGCGAAGCGAAGTGCGCAACATCGCGCTGAAGATGATGGAGAGCTGAGATGTCGACAGAAGTATTTATTTTGGGCGGCGCCCAGAGCGATTTCGCCCGCAATATTGAACGCGAAGGCGGGGGCATGTTCGAGCTTTTCCGCGATGTAGCCGAGGCCGCCTTTACCGCAACGGGAATTGAACCAAAGGATGTAGAGACAGCGCATGTTGGTAATTTCGTCGGCGAGCTGTTTGCAGGCCAAGGACAACTTGGTGGCTTTTTCGGGCATGTCCATGAGGATCTTGCTGGCATTCCGACGTCGCGGCATGAGGCGGCTTGCGCATCCGGCAGCATTGCTATTCTTGCCGCAAGTGCAGAGATTGAGGCAGGACGATACGGCCTGGCACTAGTGTTGGGCATTGAGTTGATGCGCAATGTACCCGGGCAACGTGCTGCGGAATATCTTGGTTCAGCCGCATGGGCTGGACGAGAAGCGCAAGAGGCACGCTATCTTTGGCCCTTCATGTTTTCCAACGTCGCAGCCGAATATGAGGAACGTTTCGGGCTCGACCGCGCCCATCTGCGCGGTATTTCTGAGATCAATTTTTCGAACGCCAAAAAGAACCCGAATTCGCAAACCCGTGGCTGGAAAACCGATGCACCTTTCTTCAGTGACGATGATGAAGCTAACCCACCGATTGAAGGGTCGCTCCGAAAGGCTGATTGTGGGCAAGTGACCGACGGTGCTGCCGCCATCTTCCTCGCTTCACGTGAGGTGGCCGAACGCTATGCTAAAAGACGCGGCATCACGCTGGAAAGCATCCCGCGCATTAAGGGTTGGGGACATGCAACCGCACCCTTGCTCTATTCCACCAAAGTCAATGCTAGCCGAGGTCAGCCTTATGTCTTTCCGTCGGTGCGTAAGGCCATGATGGACGCACTCGGCCGCGCCGGCATGGAGGATGTCTATGGCTGTGACGGCGTTGAGGTGCACGATTGTTTCTCAATTACAGAATATATGGCGATCGACCATTTCGGTATCACCCCTCCTGGTGAGAGCTGGCGTGCCATTGAGGACGGCACGATTGCGCTTGGCGGCAAGCTTCCCGTCAATCCATCGGGCGGGCTGATAGGGTTAGGCCATCCGGTCGGTGCAACGGGCGTGCGCATGATGCTAGACAGCTGGCGACAGGTAACAGGTAATGCCGGCGACTATCAAGTAGAAGGCGCAAAGAACTTTGCTACCTTCAATGTAGGCGGCAGTGCAACTACCTCAGTCAGCTTTGTAGTCGGCGTCTAAGGCGTGACAGATGTTTTCCTGTTTGATGCTGTCCGTACGCCGCGCGGCAAGGCGCGGCTCGACGGCGGGCTTGCAGATCTGAGCCCGCAGGAGCTTGTCCGCTCGCAGATTGAGGCGCTGAAGGATCGTCGGGGGATTGCAATAGAAAGGGCCGAGGCACTGTTGCTAGGCTGCGTGACGCAGAGCGGGGTGCAGGGTGCTAACATTGCGCTCATCTCCAAGCTCCATTCCGGATTGGACGACAATGTAGCCGCGCTTACGATCAACAATTATTGCGCGTCGGGATTATCCGCTATTGGGCAGGCCATTGCCATGGTGGGCAGCGGACAGGCCAACGCAGTTCTTGCAGGCGGCGTCGAAATGATGAGCCAGACGCCTTTCATGAGTGACAAGGCCAGCTACTATAGCGATCAGAGTTTACCGCAGCGGGCGCGTTACATCCCACCAGTGCTTGCCGCTGATCGGCTTGCCAATACCGAAGGTCTGGGCCGTCTTGCGCTTGATGCAGTTGCACTGGTTTCACAGCAAAGGGCAACCGCCGCCGAGCATGATCCGCAACTGCAGCACTCGCGCATCGCCGTGGGCAAGCTAGCGGGCGAGGAATGCATCCGGCCTACAACAACATCGGAAAGCCTCGCCGCCGCAGCACCTGCCTTTGGCGCGCTGCAAGCGGATTTTGCGGGCGCACTGGGCGGCGCAGGCTTTGAACCTATCCACACGCTGGCGCATGCTCCCCCCGTTTGCGATGGGGCGGCACTGGCGCTCGTCGGCGGCTCAGGAATTGGCGCAAACCCCCGTGCGCGGGTTCTGGCTTATGCTGAAAGCGGGGGAGACCCCGAGGCTTCGTTTACGGCTGGCCTTGCGGCAATGGATAAGGCTTTGGCGCGCGCAGGCTTATCGCTCAACCAAATCGATCGCATCGAATTCATGGAGGCATTTGCCGTTACCATTGCCAAATTCCTGCGGGACCGGGAGCCGCATCCCGAGCGGGTCAATGTGGCTGGCGGGCATCTGGCCAAGGGGCACCCGATGGGCGCGTCGGGGGCGATCCTGACCTCGACCCTGCTCGACACACTGGACGCAGCCAAAGCCTCGCTTGGCCTGATCGTTACCACTGGTGCGACGGGCGTAGGTGCGGCGATGATTGTTGAACGCATAAATTGAATAGCCTGCATGACCGAAACACTCTCAAATCTTGCGGAACGCCATGCAGAATTACTCGCCGCCGCAATTGAAGCGGTTGAGACCCGCCGCAACTGGAGCCCCTTTCGCGATTCCCCCAGCGGCAAGTTTCATGCACCGGGAAAGGCTGAAGAGGGGAAGGCTGCGTTCGAGGCACAGCTGGGCAAACCGTTTGAACTGGACCAACCGGGCATAGCAGAACGTAGCGGGCAGGAAGTTTCCCCCTTCACGCGCAAACACCTCGGTATCGATTATCCCGTAAGCGAACCTACGGAACTGATCTTGGCTACTACTGCGGCTATGGCCCGTTGGCGCAAAGTCGATCCGGAAGTGCGCGTTGCGCTTTGCCTTGAAATGGCACTGAGGCTCTATGATCGCAACTTTGAAATGGCGCATAGCGTGATGCATGTCGCCGGGCAAAGCTATACGCAAGCATTCAGTGGGAGTGGTCCCAATGCGCTCGACCGTGGGATCGAGGCGCTGGCCTATGCCGCAAAAGCGATGCGGGCCGTTACCCCCACCGCGCGCTGGGATCGAACTTTTGGCAAGGAAGATGTATCGCTCGATAAGACGTATACGCTCGTCCCACGTGGAATCGGCTTGGTCATTTGCTGCGCTTCTTTTCCCACCTGGAATGCCTATCCGGCGATGTTCGCCAGCCTTGCTACTGGTAATCCAGTTATTGTCAAACCACATCCTATTGCCATCCTACCCATGGCGATTGCTGTGCGCGAATGCCGTAAGGTGCTGGCGGACTATGGCTGCGATCCAAACCTCGTCACGTTGGCTGTCGACACGATCGATGCGCCCGTCGCGCAGCGCTTCATCGACGACCCGGCAGTGCAGATTATCGATTTCACCGGCAGCCCGCGTTATGGCGGACATCTCGAGCGCACCGTGACCGGCAAGCAACTTTTCACCGAGACTGCAGGTATTAACTCCGTGGTACTTGAAAGCTGTGAGGATCTTGAGGAGACGGCGACGGCCATCGCCCGAGCAACCTGTCTTTTTTCGGCACAAATGTGCACCAGTCCGCAAAATGTCTATGTATCTGCCGCTGGCATTCACACAGCTAGCGGCCATAAATCCTTCGATGATGTAGCATCTGCGCTGGTGGCGGCTATTGATAGAATAGCAAATGACCCGCTCATTGCTGCGGGCATCATGGGTGCGGTGCAGGCCGAGCAAAGCTGTGACATCATTCATCATCTAGCAGACTGCGCTGCCGAAGCCGATGGCGCACGGATTTTAAGGCAAGCTTTGCCCTATATCCACCCTGATTATCCTCAGGCACGTACCATGACGCCGTTGGTGGTTTCGCTGCCGAGCGGTAATGCCGCCCTCTATGCACAGGAGCATTTTGGACCAGTGCTTTTCATCATCGCAGCTCGCGATGGAGCCACTGCAGTTGACGAAGCCTGTTTTTTGGCACGGGAGCATGGCGCCATTTCGTCGTATCTTTATTCAACCGACGAAGCATTTATTGATGCCGCGCTCGATAACTATACGAGAAGTGGCATGAATCTGTCCGTCAATTTGCATGGCGGAATGTGGGCCAATTTTGCAGCGGCATATAGCGATTATCATGTCACCGGCCTCAACCCCGCGGGTAACGCCTGCCTTACGGACCTCGCCTTCGTTGCCAATCGTTTCCGTATAGTGCAGCACCGCCGTCCTGCCCCAAGAGCAGGCGAAAAAAATGGCGCATAAGCGTGAAAATTTTGTCGGTGCGTGGCAACTGATTGATTGGCGGATTGAATACCACGATGGCCAAGTAACACGGCCCTTCGGACAAGGCGCGCATGGTTTCATCATATATGCTGCCGACGGCACAATGACTGCCAGCATCGCCAAGCCGTCGCGGCCTGTTTTTGGTCTCGCCAATGCACGCAATGCGACCAGCGAGCAAAAAGCCGCAGCGTTTGACAGCTATTTTCACTACGCTGGTAAATGGCGGATTGAAGAGAATGAAATTGTACATGCCGTCACCATGTCACTGAATCCCGATATGACGGGGACGGATCAACGCCGATTGGCGACCTTCGACGGCTTATGCGACCTCACCCTTTCCGCCAAGGAAAGAATGAAAAATGGAGATAGCCGACATCATATTCTACAATGGAAGCTCTTGGAGTAACCTGCATTAGGCCTGTATTACTCTGTCCGTCGCCAGATAACTTGAGACTTTTTATAGTTTAAAAAACAGGAGAGTGTTTGGGTTAATCTGTTGGGTTGATATTATGCGGCAAGCTAGCGGTGATACCAGCGCCAATTGTCTTCCGTCAGCGTTCAATGAACAAAATGTCCGCACAGAATATTTATTTGCCTGCGTTTGGGTCTGCCATTTGGAAGTAGTCCCTCCAGCCTGTGATCAAGCCGTCAGTAAATTCAATTACACCCATATATGGATGGATGACCTGATGACCATCTGCGTTTACATATCGCTCTTCACCCTCGCTGAAGAGGCGGCCGTCATTCTCTGCCCAGCTATTGATAACCCAAGTGACGTCGGTATGGTTCGCCCAATATTTCTTGAGGAACTTCTCAACCCACTCAATTCCTATCAGGGGGCGAGTTCCAAAATGATAGTGGTATTCTACGTTCGGGGCAAAGAACTCCAAAGATGCGTTTACGTCCCGAGCGGCCATCACCTGCTGCAAGCGGTGAACTCGTTCAATGAGAGTTTCTGTTGTCTGTTCTTTGTCGGTCATATCGCTTCCTACTCTTATCGAATAAAATAAATGCGCGCAGTCCCAATTGCTGTCTAGATATATATGAGACCGGCGGATGAATGAAACATAAAATTGCTTGCTCGATCAGTAAGCGGTAAGTTTTTCGCGTTTTAATCGAATGCCTGCGGCTTCACGATCCCAACTGTTTTCTGTAACGCCTTCCCTACGCAGTTCTGTCTTTTGAATTTTGTTCGTCGGGGTCTTGGGCAGTTCTTGTTCTATGCGCAGGTATCGAGGGACCATGAAGTGTGCCATACGTGGTATCAAGAACTCTATGAGTGTTTTGGGATCAAGCTCGACCCCTGGATTAGGGACTACGCAAATCATAACCTCTTGATCTCCTCCGGGCACATCAACTCCATAAGCGGCGACCTCGCGGACGTCCGGATGGCGCGACACCTCAATTTCAATCTCAATTGAGGAGATATTTTCTCCGCGTCTCCGGATCGCATCTTTTTTCCTGTCGACGAAATAATATCGACCGTCATGGTCGCAAGTTAGCAAATCACCGGTGTGAAACCAACCATTTCGCCAAGCCTTGGCAGTGGCCTCCGGATCGCCAAGATAGCTGCTGAAAAACTGCCATGGCTGATCCGTGCGGATGATCAATTCGCCAACATCCCCAACCGGAACAGGACTGTCATTGGCGTCGACGATCCTACATTCTATGCCCGTGCGGGGCCTACCGCAACTTTGTAGTGTGGTTTCATTTATCTCGGTGACAAGAGGCGTCGATACCTCAGTCATATTGAAACCGGAGACATAATCGAAGTCAAATCGCTCGGCGACTGCGACCGCCTCCTCATTCAACGGCCCGAGCATGCAAATTCGGAGCGGATTATCAGCGTCGATGAGCTGAGCAGGTTCTTTATGTAAGAAACTTGTCAGCGCTCCGATAAATCCGGAACAGGTGGTGGAGCCGGTTTCACGAACAAGATCCCAAAAGCGCCGGGTGTCAAATGCCTCGAATAACGCAACTGAGCCGCCACATGCCAATGCGGCCACTATTGCGCTGATGCCGCCCACATGAAACATTGGCAGGTTGACGAGTATTCGATCAGATGCAGTCATATAGCCGTATGTGACCCGAGCCGTCGTCCACTGCTGCACATAGGACGTTTCCACTGCCTTTGACGGGCCGGTAGTTCCTGATGTGAAGATAATCACCGGACTATCCCATGGTTCAACATGAGCCAATTCGACGGCTTCAGAATTGCCAATCAAGGCATCAAAATTTTCAACGGGAACCGGGAGTATAGACGCAACATCGGCGTCCGTCGGACCTGAAAGAATTATCCGTTCGATCCCGCCAAGCGAAAGTCCATCCAACCGCGAAACCAGATCAGGATGAATGATGAGAATTTTGGCTCCAGTTTTGGCTAACGCATGTTCGACGAGCCGACCGCGAAAACTGGTGTTTATCGGTGCCAGTGTGGCGCCGATATAATTGGCGCCAAACCATGCGCGAACCAATGCGGGCGAATTGGGCGCCCAAGCTGCCACAATGTCTCCTTGCAGCACACCTCGTTCTTGCAATGCCGCCGCCGTAGCCAACGACTTTTCTTGCGTCTCCGCCCAATTCCAGCACTCGCCTGTTTCAAAGCGGATAAATATTTCGTTTGGTGCCGTCTCGGCATTGCGATTGATTAACCTCGGAAAGACGCAGTCCTCAGCCGAAGGCGGGGCAGGATCGAACCAAGGGGGATGAAAATCAGGCACACATAATCCTTCGGTCATCGATCGCTAGTGATAGCGAAACACCAGCCTCACAATTGAATGGCTCGGTATCGCAAAATAGATAGTGTGACAACAAAAGCGTTCACTTGTGAAAGTTAACCGAACTTCGGCGACGAGCCGTTCGACCCACGCTGCTAATCCAGTGCGGTTTTGTTATTGAGCGTCTTCTTTTGAAAGAGCACCTATGGCTTCATCCAAGTCACTTGCCTTGAAGCGAGCCGCACGCTCCAACTTTATTGGGTGAGGCAGGACACCACTATTGATTAGTTCATAGATGTAGCTGCGTTGAACGCGAAGCCGATCGGCTGCGTCATAGATGTTGAGAAGATGTTCCTGATAGCTGATGACCGAAATTGGGCCGAGGGCAGACTGACCGCTTTTAGATATGGAAACTGGTAATGCGGACGTTAGGTCTGAGAAAAGTGATGTTAGATGCCGCTAACTTTAAGGAGGTTCGGTCGTTCAACACGCGTAAACCTGCTGGCCTTTTGGGGTGACTTCACTCACCGTAGCCTTCAATATTATTTACTCTGAATGCTTGCTGACGACCAGTGAATATGAATTATGCGCCACCGCCCTTCGATTTTGCGCAGCACCATCGTTTCAACCGACCGACTATTAACCGGACGATCACGGAAGGTTCCTTTGACGAACTCAACGCTCATAACGGATGAGAAGTCTCCGTCGGAAGCGATCGTTTGGCTGATGGGCGTTCTCGTTGTCGCGGCACTGAAGGCCGCGTCGGACTTGAGATGGTGCGCTTCATACTCAGCACGATTTCGTTCGACCCCACCGGACTCAAAAATGACGACATCTTCTGCCATTAGTTGGAGCGACGCCGCGGCGTCGCCACGCTTCAGCGCCGCATGGAACGCATTTACAACGTCAGTTGCCGTATCGGGATAGGCAGTATCCGATTGGAGTGACGGGTTAGCCACTGCTGACATTGCATGAGCATCGGTATGAACGGCTGCCAACATTAAAGGGGTTAGGGCTAAGCCCAAAAGGCGTGCTGCTCGCACTGCTGAACTATGTTGGATTTTCATAGCCTTGTACCCTTCGTTTTAGTAGCCGTAATTGGCAGGTTTTAGTGGCCCAACGGCGACATCGTGCCAATGAAAGCAACCAACCCGAGAACTGCTAGAGCCAAAGTGACCTCTGCTGCAAGGCTGGTCCGCAATTTTGCAAGGGTAGAACTAATATCGACCGAATGCGGGGCGGCTGGAAGTCGCCGCCCAAGCAGTGCGTTCCGCACAGCGAACAAAAGCATGAAGCCGACTAGCGCTATCTTGGCGACTAGAAGCCATCCATAATTCGTTTTCAACACGTCAGCGCTGTTGTGCAACCCGAAAATAAGATGCGCATTAACTAGTCCAGTGACGCTTACAGCGAAAACCAGAAAAACACCCAGCGGAGCGAACCTATGCATGTCAGAAAGCAAGGCGATAGGTGCGATCATGTCCGGTCTGCGGGAAGCAACGCGGGTCAAATGAACGAACCAGCCAATTGCGCCGAGCCATAAACCAGCCGCCCAAAGATGC
>Ga0208807_1000260_pt1 | contig 13695 bp, 10 predicted proteins | sample Colrivmeta1555B3_FD_187665 | JGI IMG/M metagenome (GOLD analysis project Ga0208807, IMG submission 187665) | Estuarine microbial communities from the Columbia River estuary - metaG 1555B-3 (SPAdes) (version 2) | ecosystem: Environmental > Aquatic > Marine > Intertidal zone > Estuary | place... | reverse complement strand
TCCATAGATGACTTTAAAGGCTTATTGCCAGATTTAGGTTTATAAGCACTATATACCGGTGTAATTACTAGGGCTAATCGCTTTTAATTCATTTTTAATAGCGTTGTTTACTGCTAAAGTTTCAATGAAAGCAGCAATACTATTTTGATCAATTTTACTATTTGTCCTAGTTAAACCTTTGAGCGCCTCATAAGGATTTGGATATCCTTCTCTTCTCAGAATGGTTTGAATAGCTTCTGCTACTACAGCCCAATTATTTTCTAGATCTTGGGCAATTTTTTCTTGGTTGATGAGTAATTTTGAGAGGCCTTTTTGTGTTGCACCAAAAGCGATCATGGTATGGGCTAAAGGAACACCTATGTTTCTTAGTACGGTACTGTCTGTAAGATCCCTCTGTAATCTTGAAATAGGTAGTTTGGCAGATAAATGTTCAAATAATGCATTGGCAATACCTAAATTTCCTTCTGAGTTTTCAAAATCAATAGGATTTACTTTGTGAGGCATTGCAGAAGACCCCACTTCACCAGCCTTAATTTTTTGTTTAAAATAATCCATCGAGACATAGGTCCAGAAATCTCGATCTAAGTCTATAAGAATATTATTGATTCTTTTCATTGCGTCAAACAAAGCCGCCATAGAATCGTAGTGCTCAATTTGAGTGGTAGGAAAGGAATGCGACAATCCTAGGGTTTTTTCTACAAATTGGGTGCCAAAAAGTTTCCAATCAATAGAGGGATAGGCTACAAAATGGGCATTGTAATTCCCTGTAGCTCCCCCGAATTTGGCTCCGAAAGGAATGGCTTTTAACACTTTTAATTGATGCTCTAGTCTCACTACGAATACCATGATCTCTTTGCCTAGCCTTGTAGGCGATGCTGGCTGGCCATGTGTTCTGGCCAACAAAGGCACGTCTGACCATTCTGAGCTCATTATTTTTAGTTGGGCTATCAATGACTCTAAAGTAGGTATGTATTGCGTTTGCGTCGCTTCTTTTAAGGAAAGGGGTATGGCTGTATTGTTAATGTCTTGAGAAGTAAGCCCAAAATGAATAAACTCTTTAAAGGACTGTAAACCAAGCACATCAAATTTTTCTTTGATAAAATATTCAACGGCCTTTACGTCATGATTGGTAACAGATTCAATTTTTTTTATCGCTATAGCATCCTGATCTTTGAAACTTGTATATATTTCTCTAAGCCTGGGATACTTGTTTTTGTCAAAGGAAACCAACTGTGGCAAAGGACATTCACAAAGGCCAATAAAGTACTCAATTTCTACAAGAACCCTGTATTTGATTAATGCAGCCTCTGAAAAATAAGGAGATAAATTTGAAACTTTACTTGAATAACGACCATCTATAGGAGAAATGGCGTGTAATGCGTCTAATGCCATGATAAATTTATTAAGCGGCAAAGATAGGAAAAGCTTTATAAAGATCTTACACATTTAGCCCATAAGAAGGCTTGATTGGATTATTTATAAGCTGTTTTATGATCTATTATACACTATATCAATAGGGCTATAATCAGTTAGAAAGTGCTATCTCAAAATTCGTGATTGATTTAGTGTAGGGTGCTTTATTTCTATGCTTAAAAATATGTATTTTTGAGTTAAAGTAAAATAACTAGTCATGAATAAATTTTTAAAGAAAGTGTTAATTTTAGTGACAATTGTATTCCTCGGAATGCAGTTTTACAGACCAGAAAAAAATATTTCTGAAACGTATAGTACTACTTATTTTGAAGATGAAACTGAGCCGCCAGCCCCTATTTTAGCTACACTTCAAAACAAATGTTACGATTGTCATTCTAACAATACAAACTATCCCTGGTACAATACTATTGCACCAGTATCTTATTGGATAGAGGACCATATTTCAGAGGGTAAAAAGCATTTAAATTTTTCTGAATGGGAGACTTATAGCACTAAGAAAAAGGACCATAAAATAGAAGAACTTGTAGCAGAGGTTCAAGAGGGAGAAATGCCATTGAAATCATACACCTGGACCCACGGAGGCCTTACGGAAGAGGAGCTTAAAGGCTTGGTGGCTTGGGCAGAGCGCAACAGAGTAATTTATCAATATGCGCTCAAATACAAAAATGGCCAATTGGCCCGTTAATTTTGGTAGGCGCTTCAAGTTATTTGACCAGACCCCAATGAATTAATTAGCTTCCAATAGCACTAGAGTATATGGAGTGTCTAACGACACTTTTCCATTAATAACTTCAGTGGTATTTCCAGAATAAGTGTCTTTTAGCGCTTGTCCGTTTTTAAATATTGACCCAACCGAAATGTCCTTTTTTCCTTCGGGTAAATCCAAACCAATAATTACTTTGTCTTCGAGTTTGTTTCTCAGATACTCCCTTGAAAAAACATAGGGAGTTGTACTTATGTCTTTATGTTTTCCAGCGCCTACAGCTATGTGATTCCCTTTAAACTGTCCAAGCATTTGCCAATGACGCAACAACTCTTTTTGATTGTCTATTTCCTCCCAATTCATGAAGCTTCTCAAGGTGGCGTCACCCTCAGTCCCTTGTACAATTAAGTTTCTATTGGTCTCATCTCCATAATAAATTTGAGACCCCCCAGGGGTAAGTAATAATACATTTGCCGCTCTGAATCCTTTCTCTCTTAGCTTGTCATAAGGTTGTCCGTCGTCGTGGGAAGTGAGGTAATTTAAAACACTTTTTTCCCTAAAGGGACCATTTAAGAGGCTGTCGTATTTTTTAAATATCTCAGCGTAGGATTTGTCTGCGTCGTACTTAAGTTCAAAATTGATCAAAGAATGAAAACCATGTGCGTAATAATCTACTTTTTTATTGCCAAAATCATAGGATCTTCCTCCAGAAATGCCATAATTATAAACCTCGCCCATCATATAAAATGAATTCTGATCTAAAACTTTTTCAGGATTATTTTTTTTCCATGTATCAAACGCAAAGGATGCTTCTGTGTACAACATGTCCCAGGCTGTTTCTGAAGCGTGTTTTACGGTGTCTACTCTAAATCCATCAATGCCAAAGTCTTTTACATAATCTGTGAGCCATTTAACAATATACGCATGAGGTGTTCTAGGATATCCGGTTCTAGAAAAATAGTCATCTAAGGAGGCTAATTCTTCTTTTAGTCTACCTTCATTCTTCCATTTTTCCAGTAGAAAGTTAGGCAATGAAACTTCTTTGTTAGATTCTGTTAAAATATCAGGCAGGTTTTTCACAAGGGTACAAGCGGTAGTATTTTCATAGGAATCATAAGTACAAGCTGGGGAAGTTCTTACCCAATCCTCTGGCCAAACCTCATCCTTTTCAGTCACGGGTCCAGTATGGTTTAAGACAACATCCATCACGATTCTAATACCATTTGCATGAGCTGTCTCCACCAAAGTTCTAAGTGCTGCTTCTGTGCCAAAATTAGGTTCAATAGCGGTCCAATCTTTGGTCCAATAGCCATGAAATCCGTAAGTGTTTCCAGTTCCTTCATTTGTAGCTCCGTGAATTTGTTCAACGACAGGGGAGAACCAGAGCGCATTAATTCCTAATTTAGTGAAGTATCCTTCATTTATTTTTTGTGTGACACCTGCAAAGTCACCGCCTTTGAAACCCCTAAGTACCGCAGTTTCTTTGGTTCTATTGAAGTTTATGTCATTGGTTTTGTCACCGTTATTAAATCGGTCTGTCAATAGGAAATACATATTGGCATTCTCCCAAACAAATGGTGTATTTGAACTTTCTAGATTAAGGTTTTCTTTCTCTTTACAGCCGTTAAATAATAATAATAATAAAATGGCTGGACAGATGAAAATAGATGACTTCATTGGTGTTCTTTTAAGTAAAGCAATATACTAAAAAGGAATGTATTTTATGGGGATATGATGTAGATGAAGCTACCTGCGGATTAAAAGTAGTGATGGGTACTATTGAGCAACACTATTTCTGTCTGTTTAAAACTTTATACTCCTCATAGCAGCCACTTATGGCATCTAGAATTTGAAGGTCGTTAGCTGTTTTAATAAATGACTTGGAATAGTTGCAGTTACTTAGAATGTCTTGAATATCTGCTTCTTCAATTTGCAGTAATGCGGTGAGTGTTTCTCTGTCGAATTTAGAAGCGAGCAGGTCCTTAATATTGTTGTCTTCTTTCATCTGTCTGAGCTTTCTCATTTGCTTTGGTTTCTTTCCGAACAAGTTTCTAAGCAGGTCTGCGGGATTTAAAATAGCTCCAAGAACCTTTGAAACAGATGATGGTCTCTTATTACCTGCCTCATAACTGACGTTTAGGCCAGATATGCTGTATTGAAATGCGGTATTGACGGGGAGTTTTCTAATGTCTATTTCTAAGTAACCCGTGAGTTGATATGGTTTTAAAACCACTTCCTCTAAGGCATATGCTAACTCTGTCAAAGCTATTTTTGTATTTTGGAAAGTCATCATATCATTGGTCACCCTAACCTTGATAGTTTTAAAACCTAAATAAGATAAAAGTAAGGTGTCATTGGCTACCGCAGGGACTGTGAAGTTTCCATCCTTATCTGTTATGGTTCCCTTTATTTGAGAAAGATTAATGACGTGAACACTTTCTAAAGCCTCCTGTGTTTGAGCATTTATAATAGTCGCATTTATCTCATCTGACTGCGCTAAGATAGATTGCAGTCCAAGAATAAAAGTAAATGTAAAAAGGACTATTTTGATTGTTGGTCTGTTATTTCTCATATCTTAAGCTTGGCATAAAGATAGGATGGAAAACAAAAAAAAGGCGCCTTGGCGCCTTTTTTTTAACTAAAATATATGATTACATAAATCCGTTTCTTCTCTTGCTTTTCTTGTTTTCCGAGAAAGGAGATCCGCCAAAGGATTTACCTCCATCTCCAGAACCCCTTCTTCCGGAATCAGACCTGTCTGAACTAGTAGATCTAGAAGGGCGATCTGATCTTGAAGATCCACCCCCTTTGTAGCCACCACGTTCTTTGCTTCTAAAACCGCTTCCGCCACCAGATCCGCCTTTACTTCTGCCTTTAAAACCTCCGCCACCTCTGCTGGAACCTCCACCAATTGGATTGTTAGAGACTTCCACATTAACAAAGCGGCCGTCGACCTTTAGGTCCTTAAAAGTATTTAAAATGGCTTCTTCAACATTAGCTTCAGAGTTAAAGAATGAAAAACTTTCTTTAACATCTACTTTGAAAATGTCGTCTTTACCAAGGTTGACAGTGTCTCTTAAAAAGTCTTTTAGGGACATCCAATCATAACCGTCTTTTTCACCAATATTAATGAAATAACGGGTAGATCCGTCTCCACCGTAGTTTTTTGAGGCGCCTCTGTCTCTAGAGTCGCCAGAATCTCTACGCTCTCCTCTTTCAGGTCTTTCTCCTCTGTCCCTGTCATTTGAGTTTAAATCCTTAGCCTTATTGTAATAATTAAAGAAACGACCAAATTCAACGGAAACAATTTTTTGCACTAAGGTATCCTTATCAATACCTTCTAGCATCTCGTTAATGGCAGGAAGGTAGTTTTCTACATCTGCATTTACTTCTGTATCCTTAATCTTGTTTACTAAGTGGTACAGTTGGGTTTCGCATATTTCCATTCCTGTTGGAATAGGTTTTGCTATAAATTTCTTTTGAATTTTGTTTTCAATGGCTTTTATCTTTCTCATTTCTGAGCGGGTGATAATAACCATAGAAGTTCCTGATTTACCTGCCCTTCCGGTTCTTCCTGAACGGTGGTTGTATGTTTCTATTTCATCTGGAAGTTGGTAGTTAATTACGTGTGTAATGTCGTCTACATCTATTCCTCTGGCTGCTACATCTGTAGCAACTAACATTTGTATTTGTTTTTTTCTAAAAGCGTTCATGACCAAATCTCTCTGGTTCTGGCTTAAATCTCCGTGAAGTGCTCCTGCGTTGTAACCGTCTTCAATTAAGTTTTCAGCTACTTTTTGTGTGTCTCTTTTTGTTCTACAAAAAATCACAGAAAAAATGTTAGGATTGGTATCTGCCAATCTTTTTAACACAGGGTAACGGTCTCTTCCTCCGGCTACATAATATTCATGTTGTACTGTTGTTGCTCCAGAATTCTTAGTTCCCACAGTAATTTCTTGTGGGCTGTTCATGAATTTTTTAGCAATAATAGCGACTTCTTTAGGCATGGTAGCTGAAAACAACCAGGTCGCTTTTTCTTTTGGTGTATTGGATAAAATGTCTTTGATGTCTTCAAAGAACCCCATATTTAACATTTCGTCTGCTTCATCCAATATGCAGTAATCAATTTTAGAAATGTCTACCATTCCTCTGCTGATCATATCTTTCATTCTTCCAGGGGTAGCTACAACAATTTGTGCGCCTCTCTGAATTTGTCTCGCTTGGTCTTGAATGCTAGCACCACCGTATATGGCTACCGTATTTAAGCCTCTTTCATATTTTGAATACGCTTGAATCTCCTTTGTTATTTGTAAGCAAAGTTCTCTGGTAGGTGAAAGTATTAAACCTTGTGTTGTTCTGCTTGAAGGATCTATTCTTTGAATAAGTGGAAATCCAAAAGCAGCTGTTTTTCCAGTACCTGTTTGTGCTAGCGCCACTAAATCTATGTGGTCTGCTAATAATAGGGGAATGGCTTTTTCTTGAACTTCTGATGGGGTTTCAAAGCCTAAATCTTCAATAGCTTTGAGCAGGGACTCTTGAAGTCCCAATTCTGAAAATGGTATCATTTTTAAATGTTTAATCGCAAATATGTCTGTTGCATAGAGCGATTAACCTTTACTAACCTTTTACTCAGCGCAACACATGCTATACTAGCGGCGTTATTTGAAGTGGCAAAATTACAAAAAATAAACCAGAATACCTTGAAATGTAATACATATGTTATGTTGCGTTATGTATTGATTTTACTGGTGTTTTAGGGATTTTGGCGCAATTAATTAAAACTAGAGATTATTTAGATAGGCAATTAGCGCACTAATTGCCTTACCTCTGTGACCAATTTTTTGTTTTATGGCCAAGGGTAATTCGGCAAAGCTTTCGGAATGATTTTCAGGGATAAAAATAGGGTCGTACCCAAAACCGCCATTACCTTTTTTACTTAGCGCAATGGAACCATATACTTTTCCTGTAAAGTATATTAAATCATTAGCGGTTTTAAGCGCAATGGTTGTTTGGAAGTACGCTTTTCTGTCTGTAATGTGCTCAAGTGCTTTGAGTAATTTATTCATATTTGCGCTCGCGCTTGCATTGGGCCCTGAATACCTAGCAGAGTGAACACCAGGTGCGCCATTTAGCGCTGGAACAAACAAACCAGTGTCGTCGCTAAAGCAAGCTTCATTAAAGCAATTGAAAATAGTATTTGCTTTTGTCGCTGCATTTTCCTCTAAAGTAAGATAGGGTTCTGGAATTTCTTGACTAAATGAAAACTCTTTAAGCGATAGTATGTCAATATTAGTAGGGAGTTGAGACTTTATTTCATTGAGCTTGTTTTGGTTGTGTGTGGCGAAAATAAGTTTCATCTAAATATTTTTTTTCAAAGATACTTTAAATTTACCTCAGCTAGGGCTGTTGTAAAAGTCACAACAAAAGCCTCATTTTATTTTATAATTGTGTGTTTTTGCCCAATAAATTACATTTTTGTGAATATTGTTTAATATGTGTATAACTCCCTTAAAAATGAATAGACAAAGCGCTTATAAAGCGTAAATAATAGCTATTTTTATGCCTTAATTTAAAATTCCTTCTCGTGGGTAAGAAATACGTTTTTGACTTTGACAGTACTTTGACAAGTGTAGAAGCATTGGATGTTTTGGCAGAAATCACTTTGGCAAATAAGCCAGAGAAAGACGCAGTTGTGTCAGAAATTCAAGCCATTACAAACCTCGGTATAGATGGAGATATTTCCTTTACAGAATCTTTAGAGAGAAGGCTTTCGTTATTACACGCAAACAAGGCAGATTTGGCTACTTTGGTTCAAGAATTGCAAAATAAAGTGTCTGCTTCAATAGTGAGAAACAAAGAATTTTTTGAGAAGTATTCTGAAGATATTTATGTGATTTCATGTGGTTTTAAAGAATTTATTGAACCAATTGTAGCGCATTATAATATACCAGCACACAAAGTATATGCCAATACATTCACCTATGATGAAAAAGGTAATATCACAGGATTTGACAAAGAGAATGTATTGTCTTCGCACAATGGAAAGATTGAGTGCTTGAAGCGAATGAATTTAGATGGTGAAGTTCAGGTAATAGGGGATGGGTATAGTGATTATGTCATGAGAGAAGCTGGGATTGCTGACAAGTTTTTTGCCTATACTGAAAATGTTTCTAGAGACAAAGCCACGGCAAATGCAGATCATGTTACACCAAACTTAGATGAGTTCTTATATGTTAATGACCTTCCCAGAAACATCTCCTATCCTAAGAATAGAATTAAGGTTTTGTTGCTAGAAAATGTTCACCCTGAAGCTTTTAAAAAGCTTTCTAAGGATGGTTTTTCGGTTGAGTTGGTTAAAACCAGTTTAGATGAGACCGCTTTAATTGAGAAGATTAAAGGGGTGCATGTGCTAGGGATTAGATCCAAAACACAACTGACGCAAAAAGTTTTAGATGCTGCAGATAAACTAATGGCTGTTGGTGCTTTTTGTATCGGGACCACTCAAATAGATTTAGAGGCCTGCAAGAAAAAAGGGGTGGTTGTTTTTAATGCGCCTTACAGCAATACCAGATCTGTAGTGGAATTAGCTATTGGAGAGATTATTATGTTAATGAGAAGTATTTTTCCTAGAAGTACTGAGATTCATCAGGGTCAATGGAATAAGACAGCAGCAAATTCAAGAGAAGTTAGGGGAAAGAATCTAGGTATTATTGGTTACGGGAATATTGGCAAACAATTATCTGTTCTGGCTGAAGCTATGGGGATGCATGTTTATTTTTACGATGTAAATGACCAGTTATCCATCGGTAACGCCACCAAATGTGATCATTTAAATGAACTATTGGGATTGTCAGATGTAGTGAGCTTACATATAGATGACAACAAAGCAAATAAAGACTTTTTTAATAAGGCTGCTTTTGACGCTATGAAGCATGGGGCTTTATTAGTGAATCTGTCACGAGGATTTGTAGTGAATATTGAAGCCTTGGTAAGCGCATTAAAATCCGGCCAAATAGGTGGCGCTGCAGTAGATGTTTATCCAGAGGAGCCTATTAGCAATGGAGCCTTTGTAACGGCCCTTCAGGGTATGGAAAATGTTATATTAACACCTCATATTGGAGGCAGTACGGAAGAGGCACAAAGAGATATTGCTAATTTTGTGCCAAATAAAATAATGGAATACATGAATTCTGGAAATACGGTAGACGCTGTAAACTTTCCAAATATTAGACTGCCCAAGCAACAAAATGCCCATAGATTTTTACACATTCATAAAAATGTTCCAGGAATTATGGCCAAAATAAATGAAGTGTTGGCATCCTTTGATATGAACATTAGTGGACAGTTTCTCTCTACAGATGCTGAGGTAGGTTATGTGATTTCAGATTTAGATAAAGATTACAACAAAGAAGTGATTAAAGCACTTAAGGAAATACCTAACACCATTAAGTTTAGGGTATTGTACTAGTGTGGGTGCTTTCGAAAATATTAAATGATTTTTATCTGTGGTGGTAAGGTTCATTTTTTAAAATACTAAACCCTCTATACAACTGTTCTACCATGAACAATCGAATCATCTGATGAGAAAATGTCATTTTGGATAGGCTAATTTTTCCATGGGCTCTTTGATAAACTTCTTCGCTGAATCCATAAGGACCACCAATCACAAAAACCAATTGTTTTTGACCACTTAGCATTTGTTTTTGAAGGTAATTTGAAAATGCTACTGAGTCATAACTTTTTCCGTTTTCATCTAATAGGATAAAGATATCTGCGGGTGTGATTTGTTTTAAAATAAGCGCAGCTTCTTTTGATTTTTGCTGTGACTCACTTAAATTTTTACTATGTCTAATATCTGGGATAATGTTTATTTCAAAACTGACATAGTGTTTGAGTCTTGAAATGTAAACATCAATAAGGTGTTGTAGCTCTTTTTGGTCTGTCTTTCCAACAGCAATTAGTTTTATGGTCATTTTAATCAGATAAGTATACAAAGGTATTTGTTTTTATTAATTTAGCAGAAAGACTATACGTTTACCATGTCAAAGGAGATTGAGATAAAAATTCAAAAAATACCCCTACTTAGAAACTTGTTGTCTTTACTTAAAAAAGTTCAGCTCCCCGGATTCGAAGGTTTGTCTGCATATGATCTTATTGAGATGTATATGTTGGGGATAATCAAGGGAGCGCTTTCTACAAGGGCGAGTGCTATTTCTTTCTCGCTTTTTACGGCGCTATTTCCACTGCTCATTTTTATATTAACCTTGGTGCCGTACATTATTCCTTACATTCAAATAGGAGACCAGGCATTTGAGGAGCAATTGTTTTTGTTTATGGAATCTTTTTTGCCCACTGCCACTGGAGATTATTTTTCTGAGATTTTCAATCAGATTAAGCAGCAAAAGCAGTCAGGCTTGTTATCTACATCTTTTGTGGTTTCTATTTTTTTAATGGCCAATGGGGTGAACGCTATTTTCGGAGGATTTGAAAACTCATACCATTCAAAACTCAGCAGAAACTTTTTTAAACAATATGTATTTGCCTTAGCTGTAGGGCTTTTATTATCCCTGCTTTTTATCTTGGGAGCCATTGGATATGTATATTTTGAATTTTATATTTTAGATTTCATGATTGACTTTTCAAAAAGCAATCCCTACACCTCTGCAGATCAAGAACTACAGTTGGTGTATTGGTTAAAGACCGCTTTTTTCGCGGGTGTTTTCTATCTGATTACAACTATTTTGTATTTCTTTGGAACAGCAGAAACGACCAAGACCAATTTTTTCTCCATTGGCGCTTTTATGACTACCGCTTTGTTTTTGTTCACCTCTTATTTTTTTGGAATTTATATAGATAATTTCTCTACCTATAACCAGCTATATGGTGCGTTAGGGGGGCTTTTGATTCTAATGTTTTATATATGGATTAACTCAAATATCTTGCTTTTAGGCTTTGAGCTCAACATGAGCTTATTTTCATTAAAGAGTGGTATTGTGAAAAATAAAGAGGATTCATGATCAGGCACTTTGTTTCCGTTATTCTTCCATTGCCTTTAAAGCAATTATTTACCTATGAGTTAGAAGAGGCGGAATATCAATTCCTTTTACCGGGCATGAGGGTTGCGGTCCCCTTTGGTAAATCCAAAGTGTATACCGCATTGGTTTATTCCCTTGAAAATACATTTGAAGGAACTTACGAACCAAAAAGAATACTCTCCATTTTAGATGCTACACCAATTGTTACTGAAATACAATTAAAGCATTGGTCTTGGATGGCAGATTATTATATGTGCGCTTTAGGTGAGGTATATAAAACGGCTGTTCCAACTGCACTGATTTTAGAGGGAGAGACACATCTCAGGCGTTCAGATATCTTGAAAAGGGATCATGATGCGCTCATAGCAGGTCTTTCGGACAATGCTTATATAGTTTTGGATGCACTGTCCTCAGACGTATCACTTCCTATTCAGACCTTGAGTACTCTTGTGCAAAATGACAATATTTTTAATATTATTGAGGTGCTTTTAAACCTTAAATTAGTTGTTGTTGAAGAGCAACTCACGGCACGTTACACCCCAAAATTTAGAAATGAGTACACCTTTCCAAAGCATTTTCTTTCAGATGCTAGCCATGTAGAATCTTTGGAGTTAAAGCTTAAAAATGCCCCCAAACAGCTTGAAATAGTAAATTTCTTTATTGCTGCTGCATCGCATTCAAAAGTGATTACCGACCTAGATCTTAGAAATAATGGACTAAGTCCTGCCGCATTAAAGGCATTGGTTTCTAAAGGTGTATTGGAAAAAACAGCAAGAAGGGTAGACCGTGTTTTACTTGATCCGGATTTTAAAACAATACCAATTAAACCTTTAAATCCTCCACAAATAAAAGCATTGGCTGCAATTAAGTCTCATTTTAATGAACGAAAAGTGGCGCTTTTACACGGAGTCACTGCTTCTGGAAAGACAGAAGTATACGCGGCTTTAATTCAGGAAGCGCTTTCAAGTGGAAAGCAAGTATTGTATTTATTGCCTGAAATTGCATTGACAACCCAGCTTATCACCAGGCTTCAGTCCTATTTTGGCACTAGTGTTTCTGTGTATCATTCTAAATACAATTTGCAAGAGCGTGTAGAAGTTTGGCAAAATACAGTCAATGAAAGCCCAGAGGCGCAATTGATTGTTGGCGCTAGATCTGCACTTTTTTTACCGTTTAAGAAATTAGGTCTCGTAATAGTAGATGAGGAGCATGAAAATTCATTTAAACAGTTTGATCCAGCCCCTAGATACCATGCTAGAGATTCGGCTATTGTTTTGGCACATATTTCAAAGGCAGCTATTGTATTGGGCTCCGCTACCCCGAGTTTAGAATCAATGCAAAATGTATTGCAACACAAATACGGTTTAGCGGAATTAACCAAAAGACATGCAAATATTGCTATGCCTAGTATTAATTTGATAGACCTCAAGGAACAATACAAAAAGAAAAAGATGAAGCTTCAGTTTTCAGAGCCACTCAGGTGGGCTATTGAAGAAACTTTGTCTGCAGGAGAGCAGGTGATTTTATTTCAGAATAGGAGGGGATACGCTCCAATAGTTGAATGTTTTAGCTGTGGGCACACCCCTCATTGTAAAAGTTGTGATGTGAGTTTAACCTTTCATTCTAACGCAGGAGTGCTTCGTTGCCATTATTGTGGTTATGAAGAATACAAAAAGTCTCAATGTAATGCTTGTGGAAGTTTAGATGTGTCTACAAAAGGTTTTGGAACAGAACAAGTAGTCGCTTCTTTGGAGGTGCTTTTTCCTGAAGCTAGGGTGGGTCGAATGGACCTAGATACAACAAGGGCAAAAGATGGCTACCAACAAATTATTGATCGTTTTGAACAACATGAAATAGATATTCTTGTAGGTACCCAAATGTTGAGCAAAGGATTGGATTTTAGAGATGTTGGTTTGGTGGGTGTAATGGCTGCAGACGCGTTGTTAAACTTTCCTGATTTTAGAGCGCATGAGAAGACCTTCCAATTACTTACCCAGGTTGCAGGACGCGCGGGTAGGACAGAAAAAAAAGGGAAAGTGCTCATTCAGACTTACCAACCAGAGCATCAAATCCTTCAGCAGGTAACTAGCTATGAATTTCAATCTATGTGTAAGGAGCAATTGTATCAGAGAGAGATTTATAAATACCCTCCTTTTAATAAAATCATTAAAATAACCCTCAAGCATAAAGAATATAATAAGTTGAATGATGCCGCAGATTGGTTTGCCAAGGGTTTAAAAAATATATTTAAAACAGGGGTTTTGGGACCTGAATTTCCTGTGGTGTCTCGGGTTAGAAACCAGTATATTAAGCACATACTCCTAAAAGTACCTCATCAATATGCACTTAAGCAAGTGAAAGATTCTTTGCTGAGGTTGGAAAAGTCATTTGAGGCAGTAGGACCATTTAAAGGGGTGAGAATTGTCTTTAATGTGGACCCGTATTAACCAACATTAACGGGCTAAGCGCTCAATTTATTACTAGCATTAATAGGTGTAATTTATTACTAGTATCCCTTAATAG
>Ga0208807_1000230_pt1 | contig 14655 bp, 8 predicted proteins | sample Colrivmeta1555B3_FD_187665 | JGI IMG/M metagenome (GOLD analysis project Ga0208807, IMG submission 187665) | Estuarine microbial communities from the Columbia River estuary - metaG 1555B-3 (SPAdes) (version 2) | ecosystem: Environmental > Aquatic > Marine > Intertidal zone > Estuary | place: USA... | reverse complement strand
ATCGGTTGTTTTCCGTATGGGAATGACACAATCCATCCATAGCCTGCTGTAGCACTATTTTCTTTGTTGAAGTGGTAATCTAAACCAACACGCATTAGAGATTGCTGCCAATAGGATGCAAAGTCATTTCTTCTAAACTGATACTCTGTATGTAAACTTAGTTTATCAGAGATTTTATGATTACCAAAATACATCCACCAAGATCCACTTTGTGTGTCAATATTTTTTTGAGAGTATGAAAAGTTGGCACCTAATAATGCAAGAGTGATAAAAAGAGATTTCATATTACAAATTTAAGAAGTAAAATGTTGCGAGGCCAGCAAAATAGCCAGCTAACGCGTATAGACTAATGTTTTTTAGGTACCAAATAAAGTCAATTTTTAAAATACCCATGATTGCAACTCCAGCTGCAGAGCCAATAATTAGGATACTTCCTCCTGTTCCAGCGCAGTATGCGAGTAATTCCCAAAATTGATGGTCAACAGGAAAAACAGATAAATTGTACATTCCAATTGCACCAGCAACCAACGGAACATTATCTACAATAGAAGAAAAGACTCCGATTAAGGCATTGATGATCCATATGTTACCAATTTCTCTATCCAAAATGGCCGATAAAGAAGAAAGAATCCCTGTGGTTTGCATTCCTGCTACAGCAAGAAGAATTCCGAGAAAAAACAGGATGCTTGTTGTGTCTATTTTTGCAATAATTGTTGAAATCGAATAGTTTGACACTGTATGATGTTCCTTGTTTTTATGGAGTAATTCGGTTACGATCCAAAGTACAGAAAGTCCAAGTAAGATTCCCATGAAAGGAGGTAAGTGAGTAATTGTTTTGAAAACAGGCACGAATAATAAAGACGCAACACCAATAAATAAAACGATTCGTTTCTGATTTAAGGGTAGATGATTAGCTTCTTCTTTTGATTGTGTTAGTTGAATAGCTCCTTTTAGTTTGAATGACATTAATGCGACTGGCACAATTAAACAAACAATACTTGGCAGAATTATTTCTAACATAATGTTGGCTGCAGTTACTTGTCCACCTACCCAAAGCATAATTGTGGTAACGTCGCCAATTGGGGACCATGCACCTCCAGAGTTAGCAGCTATAATTACAGCCCCTGCAAACATCCATAAATCTTGCTTTTCATGAATCAATTTTCTAAGAAGTGCCGCCATAATTATTGACGTCGTTAAATTATCTAAAACGGAACTCATAAAGAAAGTCGTTATTGAGATAATCCACAGTAACTTAACTTTATTGGTGGTTGTTATTTTATTGGTGATTAGTTCAAAGCCACCATGAGCATCAATTATTTCGACAATTGTCATTGCACCCAATAGGAAAAACAAGATTCCCGAAATCTCACTCAAATGTTCCATTAAACGAGAAATAATTGAGCTGCTTCCATGTGATTCAGGTGTAGGGAACAAACAAATTACTGACCAAATTAATACGCCAGTAAGCAAAGCAGATGAAGCCTTGTTAATTTTGATTGGATGTTCAAGCGCAATAGCGAGGTATCCAATAATAAATACTGAAATGATTAATGTGTACATGTTATTTCTGTAATAAGTTAGTGAATTTTTTAGCGTAGTTTATCAAAGATTCAATTTGATGTACCTCATGAACTTTACTTTTCTGGCTAATGAATATTTCAACGCCATTTGATGCTATGAAAACTTCGTCAGAGCATAAATAATCAAGTACTTCAGGATTTAAAAACGCTTTTGTTTCGGTCTCCATTTTATCAGATTTGACGATGTATTTTGAATTAAACATTGGGTTTTCGGTGAATTGAACAGAATCATCTCCAAGGTTCGTTTTAATTTTATCAATTAACTGAGCTGGGAATAAATAGAATTTAGGTAATTCTCTGTTTAGTTTAATTTTTATTCCTGAAACAGTTTCAATTTCTTCCGTAATTCCAGATCCAGTCAATGTAGTAATGTCAGCGAAAATATAACGTGTTGAATTTTCATTAAACTCAATTAAATTTTCAATGGATAAAATTTGCTTTCTTATCGAAACATTATAAAATTGCCATGCATTAACCAAGTTTGTTTTTGTTGAATACTTGTATTGATGTATTTGTGCGAAATTCAAAAGATTGATTGTTCTAACTGGAATTTTAATATCCTTCACAACATTTTTTAAATTCTTGTCTCTTGCTGATAATGGGTGGCTAGAAACGGGATTTAAAGTATCTAAATTCAACATAAAGACATCCTTTGATTTTTGTTTTTGTTGTCTTGCATAGTCTTCCAAATGCTCCATTACGGTGTGGTCAATGAATGTTACGTTTTTAAAGTCTAAAATGATTGTGTTCTTTTCTTTTAAAGCTAAGTTCATTTTCTTTTTTAAATAAAGGTAATTTGAGAAAATTTGAACTCCCGATAATTTTAAAGTAACGTCATTTTCATGAGCAACTTGTTCTCCTTTTGATGTAAACAACTCGTTTAATTTGGCTCCTTTAAAAATGATTAACATGTATTTAAATAGAATACCAATTAAAATTCCAAGAATTAAATCAGTTGCAAGCACAGCGAATAAGGTAACTAGGAAAATTTCTAATTCTATGAGTCCGATTTTGAACATGTGTTTAAACTCCTTTGGAGAAGCAAGTCGAAATCCTGTAAAAACTAGCATTGCTGCAAGAGCGGCGATCGGAATCATTTCAATTACAGCAACACCAATGAGTAAATATACCAACAAGAACAGACCATGAAAAAAGTTAGACCAAGTAGTTTTTGCTCCATTATTAACATTCGCAGAGGAACGCACAATTTCTGAAATCATTGGTAATCCACCGATTGCAGCCGCCAAAGAAGAACCTGCACCCATTGAAATCATATCTTTATCTAGATTTGATGTTCTTTTGTATGGATCTAAGCTATCAACAGCTTTCGCACTTAACATTGTTTCGATGGCAGAGACTAAAGCGAATCCAGTAACAGCAATCCAAAATGCAGAGGTTGCAATTTTTTCAAATGATGGGAGCTTAAATCCTTCAGACCCAAAAAGGTTGTGAGGCATTTTAACCATGTTTAAGTTTTGTGTCCCGATTGCTGCTGCTAAAGGTATTGTGGCAATTAAAACCCACATAGGAGCAGGAATCATTTTAATCATTTTTATTTTGAGCATTGGGTGTATGATTAAAATTGCAAGTGCAACAAGGGAAATCGTTAGAGCATAAATACTTGCTGAACCAATTACATTTGGAATTTCGCTAGCTACTTCTAAAATTTCACCTTTAGGAGATGGTACACCAATGGCTGGAAAAAATTGTTTTATGATAATGATACAACCAATTGCAGCAAGCATGCCGTGTACCGCAGCTGTTGGGAAGAAATCTCCTACTTTCCCAACTTTTAAAAGACCAAATGCTACCATTATTAATCCTGCGATAACGATAGCACCAAGTGCATGTTCGTAACCAGCAAAACCATTTTCTACACCGGCACCTCCCATCGTAGTTGCTGCACCTAAAGAAATCACAATAAGTCCTGCAGCAGGACCACTAATCGTAACAAATGTACCAGCGATACGACTGGCAAAAAGTCCACCTACAATTGCTGTAATAATTCCAGCTAATGGTGGAAAACCCGAGGCAATTGCGATACCCAAACACAATGGCAAAGCGATTAGTGAAACGCTAAAACCAGCAATAAAATCGTCTTTAAAGTGGGCTTTTAATCCAGCAAAACCAGATTTTGGTAATTCTTGAGTTTTCATTTTATATAAGTTAAAGTTTATTATTTATGTTATGCGTCTCTTAATGGGACAGGGTGATATGATTTTTTATGTGGACCAAGAAATATTCTTGAATAAATTCGAATTGCAGCAATTCCTTCTACGATATAACAGACGGAAACACATGTGGCAATAAAGAATTGGTCTTCCTTGATGTGTGTGAAAAGCAAATCTTCACCCAAAAAGGTTGTTGTAATTGGGAAACCAATAAGTGCCAGGCTACTCAATAAAAAACCGAATGCCAGCCACTTATGCTCGAATGAGTGCCCATAGAAATCATTTAAGTCAAATGTTTCCTTGGTTTTTAATTTTTTAAGGAAGTACAAACCAAATATGAATGCTGGAACAATTCCACCGAAATAGAATAAAGTATCAGTTAGATTAAAGCTTTCATTAAAGCCAATCGCAATTACGATCCAACAATGACTAATAAAAATATAGTTCCAAGCCTTAAACGCATTCTTACGTTCAACAAAAGATCGAAGAAGAATAATTACAGCAATGAATCCGATAAATTCGGGAATGAAAAAACGTGATAAGTTTAATTCTTGAGTATTATTATTGAGAAGTATGATGGAACCAATGAAAAGAGCAATTGTGGAAATGACGGTTATTTTGAGATTCATAAATCGCGCGAAATTTCCAATTTTCTTCAATGGAGTCCATAGAATCTTATACATGAAGTCATCCAATTTGAATTCATTCATAGCAATAATATAGAGTGAGTTTTTAAACCTAGAACTTGATTGGCTAATCGTTTTTGGTTTAAAATTGAAAAATTGTTCTCGAATTAAATAAGTAACTATTGAAGGACTAATTAACAACTGATAAGCTCTTAAAAAGGCATTGCCACTTAAATGAATTAAAGCGATATTATCCCAACCTAAAGCAACTTCAATAAAAATCAATCCAATTTGTGCCGTAGAAGAATAAGCAATTTGAGCCTTAACGGTCGACATAACTTTTGCTGTTATTGAAGATAATACAGCAGTTATAATCCCAATTGAAATCACTAAAATTTTAATCTCTATTTGACCGCTCCAAAAAGGGTAAGTACGTAATAGTAAAAACACACCAATGTGAACAGCCACAGATCCATAGAAGATTGCACTGGATGGTGTTGGTCCTTCCATCGCTCTTGGTAACCAACTAGAAAAAGGGAATTGTGCTGATTTTGCTGCCGCTGCCATGACAATTGTAAGCGAGATAATTAATCCAACGAAATAGTGCTCATGTAAATGTGAGTTTACCATTGCTGCATTGTTTAATTGTAAAAATGTGATGTTTTCATGCCATAAATGATGACTTAGCCACATTGCCAATAAAAGACCAACATCTGCAACTCGGTAGATTGAATAAATTTTAAGTCCATTTTTAACAGGCAAATAGCGCTCTCGATAATATGCAATTAACAGAAATGAAGAAAGACCAAGGATTTCCCAACCAATAAAAAGTGTTTCAAAATTTCCGCTTAATACAATGGTGTTGATACCTGTGATAAATAATAATTTGGTATTGAAGAAACGCTTAAATCCGCTTTCTCTGTGCATGTAATAACGACTGTAAACAGCTATCAAATAGGCAAGTACAGAAGAAAACAACAAATAAACAGCAGTGACTTTATCAAAGTACAAATCGATAAAGAAGTCGTAGCCATGCGCACTATATAAATTGATTTCATTGATGTTTATTGATGGTGCTCCATTAAACATCCAAATGATTGTAAAACAAGTAATAGAAATAAGTGTTAATCCAGTAGTTCCGAACGCTATAAAAGAAATAAGGCGTTCGTTTTTGGCAGGAGCGATAAGACTTGCTACAAATCCTGTAATTGGGATTAGTATAAAGAATAGAATTAGATTTTCCATTTTAATTCAATTTATAAACAGGTAAATTTCCAGATTGAGTTTCAAAAACTTCTTCCATGTTTTTGATCGTGTTCAACTCTGTAATTAATGGGCTAGAAGGAACAAATTGATCTCCTGAAAACTGATAAGATTCGGAAGTTTCAGGATCAATAACTATCAAGTTGATCCATTCTTTTTGATACCAGGAATAGGTGATAGGATTCGCTTTTAAAACGTTTAAAACAACCTCAGGCTTTTGTTCCACAATCATTAACAATCTCAATGGATCATGAACTTCAATCATTTGGGATGGAAGACCAGTTCTTAGGTCGCCTTCGATTCCATTTACAACCCCAAATAGACCTACGACATTATGTGGTAGTTTACTTCCAGCACCAAAATTTTCATTGTCTGTTCTAGAGAAATAATATTCTAGATTAATTCCGCCGCAAACCGGAGTTACAGCGTTAAGAATTGGTGTTAACAAGGTTCCATTTTTATCAGTCTCCCAATTGTAAGAATGTAAAAATGCTCTTTGGTCAAGAAACAAGTTTTTAGTAATCGATCTTTTTCCAACAATACATAAACAGTTGTTCGAGTGATTCAATTCTGGTCTAGGTTCAAACAAGGCAACAGAACGTCTTCGTATCTTTTGATGAATAACCGCTTTACTGCTTTTTAAGTTTATAGAAGCAAATTGACGAGCCCTTTCCTTGGCATTGTTCGTTAAAGCAAGATTAAATGTTTTAAGGTTGTTTTCATGTTCACTTGAATGCTGCAATTTCAGTGAGTCTGTATCATAAAATGAAAATTCATCTCTAGTTGTATCGTGCATTCCCCCAATAAAACAAGTGCTATCAGGAATGTTTATTCCTTCCTCTTTTAGCTGCTTTCTTACATCTTCTCTATTTGCCATTTTAGCAAACAAACGAGCATTTAGTGAGCTAGGTCGACCAGAACATGCACCGCAATTATATCCAGCATAGTATGGGTTATTCGTACTGCTACCTCCATGACCAATAATGTAAATTAAAGGCGCAAAATTAGTGAGAAGTCCAGTTTTTCTAAGTTCAGTCCCTACTAAAATTCTCATTTCTTCTAACGTAAATCCAATTTGAAGTCCATCGATTTGCTCTCCTGATTCATTGAAATAATGCAATTGAGATTTGTGATGCATGTGCTCAAGTGAAGAAGAGTGACTTGGACTTACAGTTGGTTTGAAAACGTTTAAAAACAATTTAAGTGCCGACCAAAAACCAATTGTTTGTGTAATTAGCCATCCGCTGAGTAACCCTTTCGAACTTTGATGAAAATGCAGATCCTTTTTACTTTTTTCAGAACCGCTTTCATCCAGAATAATATGTTTAGGAGAAATAGGTGCTGGACAAACTTGCGTGTTGAATTTTCCACCTGCTGGGCGGTAATAAATTGGTAAATTAAAATGAGCAGCAGTTCCAAATGTTTCACAATTCGAATCTAAAACTTCAATATGTCGACGAATGGATTCTTCACGGTCATCAATACAGAAAAATGCTTGAAACGAAGCTTGTTTTTGTTCGGATGATTGATTTTTTAACTCACTTGTTATCCCGAAAACAACCTGATCGTAATAAGTTTTTTCAAAACTTAGTTGCCATATTTTCTTGCATGCCCAAATTTTACTTCGACTAATATTTTCATCAAAAACATCAATTGGGTCTTCTTTTGTAAAAGAACAAATCGGATTCCAGTTGTGGATTCCATACTTATTATCAAGTGCATCAATCTCTAAAAGAAGTTCAACAATGATTAATTCTTCCAATGATATTTTTCGAGTGTCGAATAATGTAGAAGGTTGATTTTGAATTAAACTCACCATTCCAGACCAGCCAGGATGTGAAAACTGTTGATCGAAAAGATATTGTTTAAAGTAATCAGCCTTACCGACAAGAATTTGCAAGAGATCAACAATTTCAAGATTCCCTTTTTGAATAATGCTATCTACTCGATTAGATTTAAAAATTTTCGCAAAACTGTTTTTGTTTAATTCGAAAACTGCATCAATAAATGTAATGGATTGATTAAAAGGATGATTGGCATTAATTCCTTGATCTAGGAAGTTGGAAACAAGCTTGAATAATTTGAAATGTACAAGTGAATTAAGGTCTATATGTAATCCTATTTTCCAATATTTTCTCAGGTTTCCTATTCTAGGAGAATATAAATCGTCATCCTTAGTGGCTACTAATGTGTCAAAGTCAATTTCAAAATTCTTCCCCTCTGTCTCTAACGTATGCAGGATCGCATTCTTGGAAATTTTCCCAAGCGCAAATAATTCCTGATATTCAGCCATAGAATGCAATGTTTTATGGCCAAATATTTCTGTTGCGTTTTGTAATGCATCAAAAAAATGCTGTTTTTCGAATGCATGTAGCGTATTATGATGTATGAAGTCCTTTAAAGGGGCTTGCGAAGGTAAATAATGCTGCAAATCATGCAGAACATCATTTAAACTAAAATGATTATTCATTGTTTATTATATGCTAAAATGTAATATGATAGATTGTTTCAAAAAGAACAATCAGTTATTACGCATATAAAACGATGGAGCAATTGAATAAATAAAGCGCTATTTTTCTTGAAGCAACATTTATTGTTGACTTCAAGTTCTTTATTCCGCAATGGTTTTTATGAAAATGTAAAGATTTGCTTAATAGTTGAGTTGAAATGCGTTTATAGTCTTCTTTGTCATTTCCCCCAGTTAATACAAAATCCGAGTTTTCAAATTGATTTAATTCGAAATTACTTTCTCTGTCTTCTTCCTCTTCAATTGTTTCGACATAATTGAACGACAAATTTGATTCATTGTTGAAGGCATTGCAATATCCGCTTGCAGCAAACAAGAAGGAAATGAATACAATAAATGAAGTAATTCTCATATTTGTGAACAATATATTGGACAAATATAAAAAGATATTACATTTACAGATACCAAATGATAAAATAAAATTTAACAAATGTTAAAAAGTGATTTATTTGACAGTTTTAATTTTAAGAGCAATTTGATTTTAGATCAAATAAGTAAGCAGAATTTGGATCTGATTGCTTCCAAGTTTGAAACAATTAGTTTCAACAAGGGAGATAAGATTTTTTACGAAGATGGAATTCCAACAGGAATGTTTCAAATAGTCTCGGGCAGAGTGAAAAAGTACAAAACGGTAATCGATTCACATCAGCAGATCTTTTATGTTTATATAGAGAATGATTTTTTTGGTTATCATGCCTTGCTGTGTTCCGAGAGGTATCATGATACCTGTGAAGCAATTGAACCAACAGTAATCAATTTTTTAAGCAAGGAAAATTTCAACATCCTTCTGAAAGAAATTCCGGGATTAAAGGAAGGATTTTTGAAAAATATCGCCCATGAATTTGGTGTGTTAGGTAATATCATTGGTGTTTTAACTCAAAAATCACTCACAGCAAGACTGGCACTTAATATTATTGTACTCAATTATCGATTCAATAAAAAAAGTGAGAACTTCGAAGGATTTGAATTGTCTAGAGAAGATTTAGCGAATATTATTGGAACATCTCGTGAAAGTCTTTCCAGGTCCTTAAATGAACTTAAAAGTAAAGGCTTCATTCGAACTGAAAAACGGAAAATCATTATTTTGAACGAAAAATCAATGCTAGATTATTGCATGAATTAAAGTGATTTTTCTATTCGTTTATATTTTACATTTTTTTAATAAATAGATAGATTGATTTCTTCCAAGCCAATCGTATAATTCATTTATCGGATAATCATATTCGTTAAAATCCCATTCAATAAAAATAGCTAATAATCAATTAGTTAGTGTTATTTAGAATTATTCCAAACTAACACATTCCTACATTGTATGATGTATATCATAGAATAAACTCGGCTTAGATGCGACTTTTACATCATAATAACTGATGAAATGAAAAGCAAGGGATTATTTAAAAGTATCGGATTTATGCTCTTTGGAGCTGCCTTATTTGTGACTTCGCCATCAATGGCTAAAGACAGTAAGGGTACAAAAGAAGCTCCAGTTGGGACTGTAGCAGATGGAAAAGCCTATTTCGAAGGCTCAAAAAACTTTCAAAATGGAGGTCCAGCATGTATTACTTGTCATAACGTCACTAATGACGCTTTGATACCTGGAGGTCTTTTAGCAAAGGATTTGACTGATGTGTATGATAGAATGGGTGAAGGATTGGCTGGTTGGCTTGGAGCGCCCCCATTTCCAGCGATGGTTCAATCGTATCAAAATCATCCTTTAACTACTTCTGAAAAGACAAATTTGACAGCGTTTTTTAAGTACGCGAATGAAGTGAAGAATGAACAAACAGCAAATTCTGGTCAGAGTTTATTCATCGTAGGTGGATTGGGTGGATTGGTCGTAATTCTTGTTTTAGTGAGCCTTTTATGGATGAAGCGAAAAAGACAAATGGTTAAAAAAGACATCTTCGCCCGTCAAGGTGGCGCATGGGATGCAAAACATTAAGAAGTTTAAATAGATAAATATTAAAGCTATGAGTTGGATAGAAGACATAATATCTCCCCAAACTAGAAAATGGGAAGAATTTTACAGAAATAGATGGCAATATGATAAAGTTGTCCGAAGTACTCACGGTGTAAACTGTACTGGTGGTTGTTCATGGGCAATTCACGTAAAGGATGGGATTGTAGTTTGGGAAATGCAACAATTGGATTACCCACAATTTAACAAAGATGTTCCTCCATATGAGCCTAGAGGTTGTCAACGTGGAATTTCTTATTCTTGGTATTTATATAGTCCAATACGTGTAAAGTATCCTATAATTAGAGGAGCTTTAATTGACTTGTTTAGAGAAGAAAAGAAAAAAGCTGGGGGAGATCCCGTAAAGGCTTGGGCAAACTTGCAAGCTGATGATACAAAAAGAAGAAGATATCAAAGAGCTAGAGGTAAAGGTGGATTTAGAAGAGTTCATTGGGATGAGGTAACAGAATTAATTGCTGCTTCAAATATCTCTACTGTTCAAAAATATGGTCCGGATAGAATTGTTGGATTTGCTCCAATTCCTGCAAAAAGTATGTTAAGTTATGCTTCAGGATCTAGATACATTCAATTGATGGGAGGAGTTAACTTAAGCTTCTACGATTGGTATTGTGATTTACCTAATGCATTCCCAGAAATATGGGGTGAACAAACAGACGTTTGTGAGTCTGCAGATTGGTTTAAATCTAAATTCATTGTCTCAATGGGGGCGAATTTAGGTATGACTCGAACACCAGATATTCACTTCTTCTCTGAAGCTCGTCACAACGGTACTAAAACGGTTGTTATGTCTCCAGATTTTAGCATGGTTGCAAAACATGCAGATCAATGGATTCCTGTTCACGCTGGATCAGATGGAGCGTTTTGGATGGCTGTAACGCATGTTATTTTGCAAGAGTATCATGTTAACAGACAAGTGCCTTATTTCATGGATTACATCAAGAGATTTACAGATTGTCCTTTCTTGGTTAAGATTGAAAAAGAAGGAGATGTTTATACTCCTGGTAGAATGATTCGTGCAAACGAAGTTGATAGTTATAAAGCCGCAGAAAATGGTGATTGGAAATTTTTAAATTTCGACAAAAATACAGGTGGCTTAGTCTCTCCAATGGGAACAACTGGATATCGTTGGCAAGATGAAAAAGGAAAGTGGAACTTGAATTTTAATGATGGTGAAACTGGAAAAGAATACGATCCAACATTATCATTATTAGAGAAAAATGAAGGTGTAATTCAAGTTGAGTTTACTGAATTTGGACTAGATAAAAAAGCAAAAAGAGGAGTCCCAGTTAGATATATAACAAGTGCTAGCGGCGAAAAAATTGCTGTTACTACAATTTATGATCTTACAATGGCTCAATATGGTATTGGACGAGGTCTTGAAGGAGAATATCCTACTTCATTTGATGATAAAGATGCAGCCTATACTCCAGCTTGGCAAGAAATTTTCACGGGAATTGCACGTAAGGACGTAATTCAATTGGCGAGAGAGTGGGCAAGTACAGCTGAAAGAACAGAAGGTGCGTGTATGGTTATTGTTGGGGCAGGGATTAATCACTGGTTCCACGAGAACTTAATGTACCGTTCTGCAATTATGGCTCAAATGCTTACGGGTTGTAATGGTAAAAATGGTGGTGGAATGAATCACTACGTTGGTCAAGAAAAATTGGCTCCAATGGATTCTTGGTCAACTATTATGAGCTCGAAAGATTGGGGAACTGCTCCTCGATTACAGCAAGGACCTATTTGGCACTACATTAATTCATGTCAGTGGAGATATGATGGAAATCAGAAATACTATAATAGTACACCAAATAATAAATTGGCACACACTCACTCTGCAGATTGGGCTGTTAAAGCGGTTAAGAACGGTTGGATGCCTTACTATCCTCAGTATAGTAAACCAAATTTTGACATCGTAAAAGATGCACAAAAAGCGGGAGCAACAACAGATGATGAGATTCGTAACCACATGGTTGCTCAAATCAAATCAGGCGAGTTGAAACATGCTATTACTGAGCCAGATAGAGAGGTTAACTTCCCTAGAGTTTGGTTTATTTGGAAAGGAAATGCAATCGGAACTTCTGCAAAAGGACACGAGTATTTCTTGGATCACTATTTGGGAACACACACAAATAAGATTGCAGACGAAGTTGCTGGAGATTGTGTTCACGATATCGAATTTTTAGAGAATGCTCCTAAAGGAAAAATGGATCTTGTAATTGATATCAATTTTAGAATGGATACTTCGGCTTTGTATTCTGACATCGTTCTTCCAACGGCATCATGGTATGAAAAAGCAGATATCAATTCAACAGATATGCATTCATTTATCCATCCATTATCTGAGGCAATTCCTCCTGTATGGGAATCTAAAACGGATTGGCAAATTTTCCAAAGTTTAGCTAAAAAGGTTCAAGAAATGGCTCCTCAATACCTTCCTGAAGTAATGAAGGATGTTATCAATGTTCCATTATCACATGACTCTAAAGATGAAATGAGTCAAACCAGACTTTTAGACTGGAGTAAAGGAGAATGTGAGCCAATTCCTGGGAAAACAATGCACAAAATTGTATTTCAAGATAGAGACTATACAAAAATCTATGACAAATTTATTTCATTAGGTACAGGTGTAGCTAAAAATGGGCTTGGAGCACACGGTAATCATTACATGTGTGAAGATGTTTACGAAGAAATGTTATTGAAACGTCAACATATTTCTAAATGGGAAGATGGAACTGAGTATCCTTCTCTTAAAGGAGATGTTGAAGCCATTGATGCCATTCTTAAGTTATCTACTTTAACGAACGGGAAATTAACCAAGCGAGCTTATGAAAATATGGCTGAAAAAATTGGGGTTCCTGCTATTGCTAAATTAGGTGATGGATACGAGCAAATAGAAATGGAGTATCGTGATTTGCAGGCACAACCTAAGCGTTATAATTCCTCACCTCTTTGGTCTGGATTGATGCACGAAGGTAGAACGTACGCAGCATATACTTATAACGTTGATATGTTTGTTCCATGGAGAACATTAACAGGTCGTCAACACTTTTACTTAGATCATGATGCATACATCGCATTTGGAGAGCATTTGTCAACATACAAACCATCACCGACGCCAGAAGCATATGGTGATTTAAGACAAACAGTTAATGATGGTAAAGCTAAAATGTTGAATTGTTTAACCCCTCACGGTAAATGGCACATTCACTCAACTTATGGAGATACATTAAGAATGCTTACTCTTTCTCGTGGAAATGAGCCATGCTGGTTAAGTGAAGAAGATGCTGCCGAGTTAAATATTAAGGATAATGATCACTTAGAGGTTTACAATGACCACGGAACCTACGTAGCAAGAGCTTGTGTTTCTGCTAGAATTCCAAAAGGTGTTTGTATTGTTTATCATGCAGTAGAAAGAACTTATAATATACCGAAGTCACAAATAAGAAGAGGTCCTAAAGGAGAGCCAAGAAGAGGAGGAATGAACAACTCATTTACTAGAGTTCACCTTAAACCAAACCTTATGTGTGGAGGATACGGACAGTTTACATACCATTTCAACTACTGGGGTCCAGTAGGAGTAAATAGAGATACGCACGTCCTTGTTAGAAAAATGACTAAGGTTGAATATTAATAGAATTTGAATTCTTACAAATAGTAAAGATTATGGATATCAGAGCACAAATTTCAATGGTTTTTCACCTCGATAAATGTATCGGTTGTCACACTTGTTCAGTAGCGTGTAAAAATGTATGGACAGACAGACGTGGAGCCGAATATATGTGGTGGAATAATGTTGAAACAAAACCAGGAACTGGTTACCCAACAAAATGGGAAGACCAAGAAATATACAAAGGTGGATGGGAGAAAAATGGAGAAACTGTTTCGTTAAAAGGAGCAGGAAAACTCAAAGGATTAAAAAACATCTTCCACAATCCAAACATGCCTTCATTAGAGGATTATTACCATCCTTGGGCATATAAATACCAAGATTTATTCACTGCACCAGAAGGAGATGATCAACCTATAGGTAGAGCAGTTTCTTTAATCACAGGAGAACCAATTGATATTAAATCAGGTCCAAACTGGGATGATGATTTAGGGGGGTCACCAGATTACGCAAGAAAGGATGTGAATTTTAAAAATTTAGATCGTGTAGACCAAGAGGCAATGTTCCAATTGGAGCAAATGACGATGCAATACTTACCAAGAATTTGTAATCATTGTTTAAACCCTGCTTGTGTTGCATCTTGTCCTTCAGGAGCTCTTTACAAAAGAGGTGAAGATGGAGTTGTCTTGATTAATCAAGAAAGATGTCGAGCATGGAGAATGTGTGTTACAGCATGTCCTTATAAGAAATCATATTATAACTGGCACACAGGGAAATCTGAAAAATGTATTTTGTGTTACCCAAGATTGGAAAGTGGACAAGCTCCAGCATGTATGCACTCTTGCGTAGGGAGAATTAGATATTTGGGTGTAATGTTGTATGATGCTGATAGAATTG
>Ga0208807_1000200_pt1 | contig 16184 bp, 16 predicted proteins | sample Colrivmeta1555B3_FD_187665 | JGI IMG/M metagenome (GOLD analysis project Ga0208807, IMG submission 187665) | Estuarine microbial communities from the Columbia River estuary - metaG 1555B-3 (SPAdes) (version 2) | ecosystem: Environmental > Aquatic > Marine > Intertidal zone > Estuary | place... | reverse complement strand
CAAATGCGCGGAAATTTTTCGAGTGAATTGAAAGATTTGCGTGAGAAATTGATTCATTTTGCCTCATTGGTTGAGTTAGAACTTGATTTTGCAGAAGAAGATGTTGAGTTTGCAGACAGATCAGAACTGCAACAATTAATCGCAGATGTTTTAAAATACATTCAACGATTAGCCACATCCTTTGAACTTGGAAATGCGATTAAAAATGGTGTTCCTGTTGCCATTGTTGGTGCTCCAAATACTGGAAAAAGCACATTACTGAATCAATTGCTGGGAGAAAACAGGGCCATTGTGAGCAATATTGCAGGAACAACACGCGATGTAATAGAAGAAAAGCTCAATATCGACGGAATTGTTTTTAGATTAATTGATACTGCTGGAATTAGAGAAGGAGCAGAGGAAATTGAGGCAATGGGAATTGAAAAATCTCATGAAAAAATTGAATTGGCAAACATTGTTCTTTGTCTCGCTGATGGTTCAGACCAACAAAGCTTGAAACAGGTAGAAGAGTGGAGAAATGAACTTCAATTGAAATACCCAATAAAAAAGATTGTAAGACTCATCAATAAAATTGATATTTCTTCCACAGAATTTAAGGATGGTATAGCAATAAGTGCCAAAGAAGGTAAAAACATTGATTTATTAAAAAATTGGCTGGTCAAAGAAGTTGAAGGAAACTACAATCACGCTGATGAAACCATCGTTTCGAACGCAAGGCATTACGAAGCCTTAATTAAAACGTTAGAAGCGCTAGAAAAGGCCAAAGACGGCTTAATAACCAACATCACTGCTGACTTCGTTGCAATGGACATTCGCCAGGCGATGTTTGAGTTAGGACAAATTACAGGCGATATATCTACAGACGACCTTTTAGGGAATATCTTTAGTAAGTTTTGTATCGGAAAGTAATCGATACAACAAATTAATAATTGGCAGATCATTTTTTAGTGACCAAATAGCCGGCACACGCAACCATTGCTCCTATTATTGGGCCAATTATATAAACATATAACGAACCCAAAGACTCTGTTGAATAAGCGGTATTCCCCCATCCAAAACAAGAAGCAACAATTCTTGGACCGAAGTCACGTGCTGGATTTAAACCTGCTTGCGTGTATGGTGCAACGAAACAGATAATGATAGAAACTGTAGCGCCAATTATAAGGGGAGTTGCATTTTTTGGTATTTTTTTAAAAGAGTTAACTTTAAAAATTACATAGACTAAAACAAAGGTTCCAATTGCTTCCAAAAATAGTGCGGAAACGGTTGATAATGATTGCAATGATGTGTTTCCTGGGTTTGGATAAAATTCACCAAAAATCATGGCTGTTTTCTGAGACTCAACACTCCCTCTTATTAGTTGGTGTGCGTTTTCGTAGGATTGAATGTCGGTTTTAAAAACAAAGTAGACAAGCATACCAGCGATGATTGCTCCAATAAATTGTGCGAAAATTAATAAGGGTGCCGTTTTAAAAGGAGTGTTTTTCGTTAAAACCATTGCTAAAGTCACCGCCGGATTTAAATGAGCGGGACTGTAACTGCGTGTCGCGAAAATAGCCAAAGCAACGCCGGCCCCCCAGATAGATGCAACTTGAAGTAAATTTAAGTTTTCGAAGATGACAGCAATTGCAACCGAAGAACAACCAATAAACACAAGAATGAACGTGCCTACTAGTTCTCCCAGTGCATTTTTAAAGAGAGTTTGCATTAAGAAATCTTTGAAAAAATGTAAAACATTTCTTGTCCAATTTCAAAAGAACGAGCATCGTACATTGTGCTTTCTAAAAAGGAACCGTCGAATTTTTTTGGATCATTAAATCGCATTGGAAGTCTAACTTCTGCATCAGGGATAAACGGACAATTTTCATCGGCGTGGCCACAAGACATAATCGCAGCAAATGGCTTTTTAGCGTTGTAAGCATCGTCAAATAGTTTTGAAAACAATTCAATATCAATGGAGGATTCCCCATGTTTGATTATATAAACGGGATTTGACTCCCCAGTTTTATCTACGATAAATCCAAATCGAATAAAAGATTCAATAGCCCGCGGATTTACTTCTGTAACTTCAACACCACCAGAATAGCTGGTAATAGGTGTTTCATAGTATATAGAAGCAACTTTGGCCCAAACCTGAGAAAACTGACTTCTTCTCGAGTTATGAGTACAAATGAAATTGAGATTTATATCTTCTGATTTATTCTTTTTTGCCTGAATAAACTCAATAATTGGTGCGAGTTGATTTTTCCTATCTGATGTTATTTGTTCAAAGTCAAACAACTCAATAATTTGATTTAATTTATTGCTCATAAAAATTGATTAACAACAACCAGAACCAGGAGTACAAGCATTTTGTGATCCTAAATCTGATAGAGAAGTTTTAAGTTTTTCTTCAGGTATTCCACATTTATCTTTTGCAAGGCAATCAGTAACTTTAGACGTTAACAAGAAATTGGCTCCATCGTAAGCTAGACCAAATTTTCCAATCGTAGTGTCTTGATATTCAACTTCAATAGGCAGGTCTTCTATATCCAATAAGTTTTCAGAAAGTTCAATGATTTTCACTAATTTCTCGGGGTGCAAACGGTGATCGTAATCATTTGCTTCCCACAATTGAAAATTCACAACTTTTTCGTTTCTTAATACACCACCACAATCGATAAAACGTTTGTCTATTTGTCCTACTTCGGTAACGTGAAAGTGACTTGGAACAAGAGCTCCGTTTGGAAGTTGAAAAGCAATATTTTCTTTGCTTCTTAAAATTTGTTTAAATTCTGAAAGATTCATAGTTATTTATTTTTTAGCAACAATCACCAGTTTTACAAGAGTCTGCTTGATCAAATAAGTCACAAAGCAATTCTTTTGTTTGTAGCCAGTTTTGTTTATTTATACAGTAATTCATAGAGGTTCCTTCAATCGTACCTTGAATAAAACCAATCGATTTTAATTCTTTTAAATGCTGACTTATAGTAGCTTGAGCTAGTCCCAGTTCAGTAACAAGATCTGAATTGATGCAAGAGTTAGATTTAAGTAAATGCTCCAGAATTGCAATTCGTGCTGGGTTACTCAAAGCTTTTGCAATGTTGGCAAGTTCATTTTGTCTGCCTGAAAATAAGTCTGTTTTTGATAACCCCATAATGTTATATTGCAATATTACGATATAATAGTTTAAAGAACAAAAAAGGGAGCAATTAATTGTTGCTCCCTTTTTGTTAATTGTAAGAAACCAGAGACAGATTTAGATCGTCTAAAAGTCGATGTTTAATTAAATTTTTGTGTTCAATTTTACCGATGCAGTACGCTCTTTCCTCTCCAATATAAGATTGGTGAATTTCTGAAAACACAGACGAATCAAAAGGATAAATTTTATCAAAAGAGACGTAAAACAACCCTGATTTAGTAATGTTTAAGTCTGTTTTATGCACTCCCTTTTTATATTCATACTTGTAACCATATTTAAATGCAGAAATATCACTCAAAACTGCAGATGAGGTAGGATACCTTCCTGCTCCTTTCCCATAAAGAAACTGTTCATCAGCTAAGGTACTTCCAATAATAACACCATTGTATTCATTACTAGTTTGCCCTAATGGAGAGGAAGTTTTAACGAACGTGGGAAATACAGACAAGCTTTCAAGTTCGCCTTTTTCATTTGTATTTCCATTTGCCACCAGCTTTATCGCTTGTCCTTTCTCTTTAGCGTATTCAAAATCGAAGGGATGCAGCGAAGTTATGCCTTTTCGAAGAATTTGCTCTGCTTTAATTAATTGTCCAAATGCGTGTAAAGCAATAATTCCAAGTTTAAAACTTGCGTCAATACCTTCAACATCAAGAGAAGGATCGGATTCTGCAAAACCACTTTCTTGTGCAACTTTTAAAGCTTCGTCATAAGGCTGATTTTCTTCATACATCTTGCAAAGGATAAAGTTTGTTGATCCATTAACGATACCATGCACTGAGTTTAGCAGATCATTATCAAAATATTCCTCCAAGTTTCGAATAATTGGAACGCTACCACATACAGCTGCCTCATATAAAAATGAAACGCCATTTTCTCTCGATAATTGAATCAACACTTCATGATGTTCTGCTATCATTTTTTTATTTGCACTTACTACAGATTTTCCTCTTTTTAATGCAGTTTGAACAATTGCGAAAGCAGCATCTGCATCGTCAATTAATTCAACAACAAGATCAATAGAGTCGTCGTTTAAGATGTCGTAAGCCTGTGTAGAAAAGAGTTCAGTTGGAGCGTTTCTAGTTTTTGTTTCATCTTTGATTACAATTTTTGCAACGTCAATCCCGAGGTGTTGTTTTGAAGTAAGTACATTGTAGATACCTTCACCAACAACACCAAATCCAAATAATCCAATTTTTAATTTTTTCATAGCGCTAATTCTTTTTTTGATTGAATTACTTTAAAAGCATCTTTTAAATCATTGATTAAGTCTTCAGGATCTTCTAAACCACAAGACAATCGTATTAAAGAATCTTGAATTCCAGATTGTAATCTTTTTTCTCTAGGAACAGAGGCATGTGTCATTTTACAAGGCAAGCAAAGTAAACTTTTGACACCACCAAGACTTTCAGCAAGCTTGAAATACTTCGTGTTTGTTACAAAAGAGGTAGCACTTTCAACAGTATCTTCCTTTAAACTAAACGAAACAATACCCCCAAACAATCCATTTTGTTGTTTCGCAGCAATTTGGTGGTTTTTATGAAAGGCTAAACCAGGATAGTGGACCTTATCAACAGTACTATGCTTTTCAAGGAAAAGTGCAATTTTTAAAGCATTCGCACATTGTCTTTTGTAACGAATATCGATGGTTTCGATGCCACGTATAGTTAAAAAACAATCCCACGGACCTAAAATTCCACCAGAGGCGTTTTGTATGAATTTAATTTTTTCTGAAATTTCAGGTGTTTTGGTCACAACCAAACCTGCGACTAAATCCGAATGACCACCAATGTATTTTGTTGCACTATGAATTACGATATCGGCTCCTAATTCTATCGGACGTTGGGCTATTGGACTTGCAAAAGTATTATCAACAACCAACAAGGCGTTTGAAGCTTTAGCAATTTTTGAAATTTCTGCCAAATCACTAATTTTTAATGTAGGATTTGTAGGCGATTCAATCCAGATTAATTTTGTTTTATCGTTAACATAATCGATAATGTTGTTTGCATTCGTAGTGTCAACATAGTGAATTTTAATGCCCAACTTTTCATACACATGTGTAAATAAGCGATAAGCTCCACCATATATATCGTCTACGGCAATTATCTCATCCCCACTGGAAAGGAGTTTAATTACACTGTCAATTGCGGCTAAACCTGTAGCAAAAGCGAATCCTCCATGTCCAGATTCTAGTTTAGCTATGATTGTTTCAAGCGCTGCTCTTGTTGGGTTGTTTGATCGTGCATAGTCGTAGCCTTTATTTACACCAGGCGCTTCTTGAACGAATGTTGATGTTTGATAAACTGGTACTGAAATGGATCCAGTAAGTTCGTCTACTGGAATTGAATGAATAATGTCTGTAATACTGCTCATGTTTTAAATTTTAATAATTAATAATTAAGATTTATCGCAATCAGCCTCAGGTAGAGCCATAAAAAAAGGCTCTCCTAACAAGTAGAAGAGCCAAGTATGATTGATTTGTAAGCGCTTACAAATTACTAGACATTTTCTAACTTATCTTTCTCCTTTCGGAGATGGAGTTAGCACCTTACTGTTTCCAGTAGGTTGCTAAAGCATCATCGGGCCATTTCCCTCAGCTTTTCTTGATAAGAATCTTTTAAAGAACGTTTATTCGTTGGCACAAATGTATGTAACAAATTTTAATATCCAAATAAAAAACAAAAATAAAACGGTTTAGTTAGGGTTTTACAGTTGATCAAAACATCTTGTAGACTAAATAAAAAAAGGGAAGAAGGAAATATTAAATTTATTTTGAACGAGCGATTAAAACGTCTTCAATATCTTTTAAACAAGTGTTTTTAGCTTTGAGCAGAATTAAAAAGTGATAGATCAAATCAGCTGCTTCATTTTTAAACAAGTTTAAATCATTGTCTTTCGATTCAATCACTAATTCAACAGCCTCTTCACCAACCTTTTGGGCGATTTTGTTAATGCCTTTTTTATAAAGATCATACGTATATGAATTTGGATCCATACCATTTATTTTTTGATTTAGTTTTTCTTCCAATTCAAATAAAAACCCATTGTTAGGAGCTGTTTTAAAACAAGATTTAGAACCTGTGTGACATGTTGGGCCCATTGGTTGGGCTAAAATTAAGAGTGTATCATTATCACAGTCAACATCTATTTTTTTAACAAGTAGCCTGTTGTTTGATGTTTCACCTTTTTGCCAAATTCTATTTTTACTTCTACTATAAAAAGTAACTATGCCGCTTTTTTGGGTTAAATTGAAAGCTTCCTCATTCATATAACCAAGCATTAATACTTGCATGTTTAAATAGTCTTGTATGATTACCGGAACCAATCCATTTCCTTTGTTAAATTTTATTTTCATCGTATTGATATATTATTGTTTTTTAATTTTTGTTTAAGTGATGTTATTGATACTTCATTGAAGTGAAAAATACTTGCAGCCAATCCTCCCGTTGCATTTGTTGTATTAAACAACTCAACAAAGTCTTCAATGGATCCTGCTCCCCCTGACGCAATTATTGGGACGTTAGTGCACTGTTCAATTTGTTGGATAATTTCTGTAGAAAAGCCTTTTTTTTCGCCGTCAGACTCCATAGATGTAACTAATAATTCTCCAGCTCCAAGTTCAATTACTTTTTGACACCATTGAACTGTTTTTAAAGGTGTAATAGTTCTGCCGCCATTTACGAAAACTCGCCATTCATTTTCAACTCTTTTAGTGTCTACTGCAAGCACAACGCATTGACTTCCTAGCTCTTTTGCAAGCGTTGATATTAGTCGTGGGTTTGAAACAGCGGATGAATTTACAGCAATTTTATCTGCGCCAGCGGAAATTAATGCCTTAGCATCTTCTAGTGAATTTATACCTCCTCCAACGGTAAATGGAATTGAAATTTTAGATGCAATTTGCTCGACTAAAGAAACCAACGTTTTCCGTTTTTCAATTGTTGCAGTTATATCTAAAAAAACCAACTCATCTGCGCCATCTTTTTCATATTTAATTGCTAATTCTACTGGGTCTCCAGCATCTTTCAAGTTGACAAAATTGACACCTTTTACCGTTCTTCCATTTTTAATGTCTAAACAAGGAATTATTCGTTTTTTTAACATAACTCACTAAGTTGTTTGAGGGTTATTTTTCCTTCGTAAAGAGCTTTTCCAATTATAGCGCCTTCACAACCAATTTCTTTCAGGATTATTAAGTCTTCCATCGATGATACACCTCCGCTTGCGATCAATTTAAGTGATGTATCAGAAATTATTTTTTTGTATAAATCGATTGATGGGCCTTCTAGCATTCCGTCTTTTGAAATGTCAGTACAAATGACGGATTTTAAACTTTTTGATTCATAATGCTTCAAAAAATCAAAAAGTTCGAAAGATGAATCTTCCTGCCAGCCGTTAACGGAAATAAATCCATTGTTACAATCTGCACCAAGTATAATTTTATCACTACCATACTTTTTAATCCATTCCAAAAACAGTGTCGGATTATTTATAGCAATACTTCCTCCGGTTATTTGCTTTGCCCCTGAGTTGAAAGCAAGTTCTATATCATTATTTGTTTTTACCCCTCCGCCAAAATCAACGTTTAGGTTTGTTTGTGAAGAGATAGCCTCTAATGTTTTATAATTAATAATTTTTTGAGCTTTAGCCCCATCTAGATCAACTAAATGAAGAAATTGAATGCCTGAATCTTCAAATTCTTTCGCTACTTCAACAGGTTTAGAGCTGTATATTTTCTTTGTGGAATAGTCGCCCTTTGTAAGGCGTACACATTTTCCATCGATGATGTCTATTGCGGGTATTATTTTCATAATTCTAAAAAGTTTTGTAAAATTTTAAGTCCAATTTCAGATGATTTCTCAGGGTGAAATTGTGTGGCATAAAAATTATTTTTATTTAATGCTGCGCTAAAAGGGTTAATGTAGGAGCAAGTTCCAATGGTATATTCACACACTGGGGCATAATAACTATGTACAAAATAGAGGTCTGATTGATTCGGGATTGCTTTAAATAAGGCTCCACTTAATTTATCAACATCATTCCATCCCATGTGTGGGACGATAGCAGTTTCTTCAAATTTTAATACGTCTATTGGAAAAATATCTAAACAATTTGTTTCTCCCTCTTCACTTGACTTACACATTAATTGTAGGCCTAAACAAATTCCTAAAACGGGTTGTTTTAATGATTTTATAAGGACATCTAAGTTTTTTTCACGGAGATACTCCATGGCAGAACTTGCTTCTCCAACACCAGGAAAAATTACTTTTTCAGCATTCATAATAAGTTCTTTATCATCAGTTATAACACTGTCATAACCCAAGCTTAAAAGTGCGTTTTGCACTGATTTTGTGTTTCCTGCATTATACTTTACAATTACAATCATAGTATTCCTTTTGTACTTGGTATTGAAAAATTTTGAGTCTTCGAAACAGCTCCTTTTATTGCTTTTCCAGTTGCTTTAAAAATAGATTCAATCTTGTGGTGTTCATTTTCTCCATCGGCTTGAATGTTAAGGTTGCACATAGCACCGTCACAGAATGATTTAAAAAAGTGCATAAACATTTCAGTTGGCATTTCTCCAACATTTTCACGGTTGAATTTTGTGTTCCACACTAACCATGGTCGGCCACCGAAATCAATCGCTACTTGAGCCAAGCAATCATCCATTGGAAGTAAAAAACCATACCGTTGAATTCCTTTTTTCGTTCCAAGTGCCATTTTAAACGCCTCACCTAAACAGATTGCAACATCTTCAACTGTGTGGTGTTCATCAATAAACAAATCACCTTCAACGGCAATTTTCATGTCTACACAGCCGTGTTTTCCAATTTGTTCTAGCATGTGATCAAAAAATCCGATACCCGTTGAAATTTCACATTTTCCAGTTCCGTCCAAATTAAGCGCAACATCAATGTTGGTTTCATTTGTTTTCCTGTTTAAAGCGGAGGTTCTGGGTGAGCTTGACAAATACTGGTATATCTCTTTCCAATCTGTTGTTGTTAGTTCCGCGTCTGCATTTTGTTTATTTCCAATCAAAATTCCTTTTGATCCTAAATTTTGAGCCAGCTTTATATCAGAAACCCGATCACCGATTACGTATGATTTTTCTAAATCATAAGCCCCATAAATGTATTTTGACAACATTCCAGTAGCAGGTTTTCGCGTTGGTAAATTTTCACTCTCAAAACTTCGATCAATGCAAACCTCTTGAAAAACAATACCTTCATTTTTAAACGCCTGAATAATTTTATTTTGAGCCGGCCAAAAAGTGTCTTCCGGAAAGGAATTGGTTCCTAGTCCATCTTGATTCGTGACCATAACAAGTTCATAATCTAACTCATTCACAATTTTTGAAAGCCATTGAAATACACCTGGATAAAATTCCAGTTTCTCTAAGCTATCCAACTGAAAATCTACAGGAGGTTCGATGACAAGTGTTCCGTCTCTATCTATAAATAATACTTTTTTCATTTTATTGATTTTAGTGCGTTAATTAATGTTTCATTTTCTGCCTCTGATCCAATTGATATTCGAATACATCCCGGTATTTCAGTGTTTCTGTTTCGAATAATTACGGAAGCTTCTATTAGTTTTTGATAAATTTTGTTTGCATCATTCACCTTAATTAAAAGGAAGTTTGCGTCTGAAGGATAGATTTTAAGAACAAAATCAAAGGAATTAAGAATAGGTAATAAACGTGCTTTTTCTTTTAAGATGGATTTAACATTGGTTTGATTTTCTTCTGTTTGTAAAAGTTTTTCAAGTGCAATTTTTTGATTTATCCCACTTACATTATAGGGCGGTTTTATTTTATTCAATAACGCGATAATTTTTTCTGAAGCGTACCCTATTCCAATTCTAATGGAGGCTAATCCATATGCCTTACTTAATGTCTGGCAAATTATTAGATTCGGAAACTTAGAAAGCATTATCAAGAACGAATCATTTTTGCTAAAATCAATGTATGCCTCGTCAATTACTACAATTCCGTTAAAAGTTTGAATTATCTGTGTAATTATCGTTGGATCAAGAGCATTTCCAGTAGGATTGTTAGGCGAACAAATGAAAATCACTTTCAACGATTCAATGGAAGATATGCGATTTAAATTATTTTCATCAAGATTGAACTTTTCGTTTAATGGAGAATCAATTAATTCAACATCATTAATAGCTGCTAAGACGCTATACATGCCATAAGTAGGACTAAAAATTAAAGCTTTATCAATCCCTGGATTACAGAATACTCTAAAAATCAAATCGATGATTTCATCACTTCCATTACCAATAAAAATTGATCCTTCTGAAATGTTTTCCCTTTTTGCAATGAACGTTTTTAATGCTTTTTGTTCAGGGTCTGGATACCGATTGTAATTACCAAAGGGATTTTCATTTGCGTCAAGAAAAATTCCATCTTGCAACTTGAATTCACTTCGCGCACTGGAATAAGGCTTTAGTTCCAATATGTTTTTCCGTACGATTGTATTTAAATTAAACATTTTCAAAAGATTTTAAACGAATAGATACTGCGTTTTTGTGTGCGAAAAGTTGCTCCGCTTCAGCCATAACTTCTATAGCAGGTCCAATTGACTCAATACCAGTTTGATTAAGTTTTTGGAAAGTGATTTTTCTCACGAAACTGTCAAGAGAAACACCGCTGTAGTTTTTAGCATAGCCATTTGTAGGTAAGGTGTGGTTTGTTCCACTTGCATAATCTCCAGCACTTTCACAGCTTAGATTCCCAACAAAAACTGATCCCGCATTAACAATTAGTGACAAGTAGTTGTCAGGAGTTTTTGATGCAATAATTAAGTGCTCAGGAGCATATTTGTTGCTTATTAAAAAGCAGTCTTCTATGCTTTCACAGACATAAGATTTACTATTCATTAAAGATTTTAGAATCACATCACGTCGAGGGGCACTTTCAAGTTGTAATTTTATTTCATTATTGACCTTGTCAACAATTGTTGAATCATTCGTTAGTAAAACTACCTGACTGTCATAACCGTGTTCAGCTTGAGAAAGTAGGTCAGCAGCGACAAATGAAGGCACACAAGATGAATCTGCAATTACTAGAACTTCACTGGGTCCAGCTGGCATATCAATAGCAAGGCCATCCTTTAGAACAATTTCCTTCGCTTTTGTCACGTATTGATTTCCAGGACCAAAGATTTTAGATACCGGCTTGATTGTTTCTGTACCGTATGCCATGGCAGCAATTGCCTGTGCCCCACCAACTTTATAGATGTTTTTTATGCCAAGGAGATTGGCAGTGTAAAGTATTACGGGGTTTATTTCTCCATTTTTATTAGGAGGTGTGCACAGTATGATGTTTTTACATTCTGCCAAAATAGCTGGTATACCTAGCATTAACACCGTTGAAAATAAGGGCGCCGTCCCTCCAGGAATGTATAACCCAACAGATTCAATTCCAACACTTTTTCTCCAACAGAATACTCCTGGTGCGGTTTCAATAATTTTTTCTTCATAACGCTGTGATTCGTGAAAAGATGTTATGTTTTTTCTCGCTAAATCAATTGCGTTCATCAATTGCGTTGGAACCTTTAAAATTGCGAGTTCAATTTCTTCTTTCGTTACTGCAATTGATTTTAAATCTGCCTTATCGAAGAGTTTGGCATAGCTAATTAAAGAACGATCTTTATTAAGTTTCACCTCCTCAATTATTTGATTTACCTTTTCGTTTAATTCATTTATAGGTAATGAAGGTCTCTTGCATACTTCCTCCCAAGAACTGGCTTTTTGTAATTGTGTAGTTTTCATAGTACAATTTTATTTATCGGCACAACTAATATTCCTTCAGCTCCTGCAAGCTTTAGCTCATCTATGACCTCCCAAAATGTATCTTCGTTTATAACGGAGTGTAATGAACTCCACCCTTTTTCATTTAAAGGCAGTATCGTTGGAGACTTTAAGACAGGAAGGATGTTACAAATTTCTTTGATTTTGTCATTAGGAACATTCATTAAGATATATTTTGCGTTTTTTGCCCTCAACACCGCTCTAATTCTGAACATTAATTTATCTAGAATTACCTGCTGATCCTTATCCAAAACTTGTGATGAAGCCAAGACAGCCTCTGATTTTAGCAGAACATCTGTTTCTTTTAACCCATTTTTAAAAAGTGTGGATCCTGAACTAACAATGTCGCAAATACCATCTGCCAAACCAATGTTAGGTGCAATCTCAACAGAACCGGATATTTTGTGAATTTCAGCAGAAATGTTGTTCTTAGATAAAAAAGTCTTTAATGTAGACGGGTATGACGTGGCGATTTTCTTACCATTAAAATAACTTAAATCTGGGTAGCTTACATTTTTTGGTACAGCTAGTGATACACGACATTTGGAAAATCCTAGTTTTTCAACAATTGAAATGTTTCTGTTTTGTTCAATTAGAACATTTTCTCCTATTATAGCAATATCAACAACTCCATCTTCTAAATACTGAGGAATATCAGAGTTTCTTAAAAAAAGAATTTCAAGAGGAAAGTTTGGAACGTTGACCTTCAATTGATCTTTGCCATTGTCGAATTTTATTCCGCAAGCTTTTAATAATTCAAGGGAATCTTCATTTAATCTGCCGCTTTTTTGGATAGCGATCTTTAATTTACTCATGGTTTTTTAGATAAAAGTCTGAGTACATCAAAGAGAATAAAAAAAACCCGTCTGAATACTCAGACGGGTTTAAAATAATTATGATTTAGGCACATATCATTAACACCTCGCCTGATGGCCAGTATGACAATGATGATGATGCAATTGTTGTAAATTCATGGGGTAAAATTAGTAATATATATATATAATGCAAATATTTTTTTATTTCATTAATACGTACAGAACATTAAGTAATTATACTGAAATCGTTATATAAGAGGCTCTTAAACCACAGAACCCAATACATATAGTTGTAATCTTATAATGTGAAACTCCCTGTGGCAAGGGCACTACTACACTTAAATATTGCACTATGAAAACTATTACTCTCATATTTATCGGTTTAACCTGGAGCTGTTTTTCACAAACAGACTTTGCAGAAAAATTTGACTTAAAACCAAAGAGCCAAAAAGATATATTACCAGATAATGCAGGTTTATTAATTTCTGAATCTAAAAGTGGAGCATGCTCCAATACTTCTGAAGGAACGATTGGTTTGGAAGATTGTTCATACATAGGAACAGCAACCTTCAATACGATTAAAAAATTTAGTGATTTTGACGCAACAGGTGGTTTAACGTCGCCATCTCCGTTACCTACATGTAATACTTCTATTTCTTATGGCTCTTGGCATAAGTTTGATTTAGCAGCAGGGGTTAGCCAAATTTCTTTTGAATATGCCGGAGGATATGCCGGAGCCGGAGGCTTTTCAGACTTATGGATGGCTTTTTATCAAGGGGTAGATTGTTCATCTCGGACAATTGTTGGTTGCGGAAAAATATTAGATAATGTTGTAGTCCAAGACTTAAGAGTTTTGAATTTAGACGCAACGAAACCTCTTTGGATTTTTACATGGAGTAATAAGAATTATACAATTGATTTTAATATAATAGGAAAACCCGCACCTCCGGTAAATGATAATTGCGCAAATGCTGCCTCTGCTTCTTCTGGTTGTAACCTAGGAGCAACAGGTGCTGTGTTTTCAACTCCCTCAACAGTTTTAGGAGCAGGAGCTTGTAGTGGTGGCACTTGGTACTCTAACGAAAACACTGTTTTTTATTCATTCACTGCAACTTCTACATCAGGGTCAATTGATATTGATAATATCATTTGTAATGATGGAATAGTTGGAGAAGCTCAAATTGCAGTTTGGAAGACATGTGCAGCGGTTGGTACATATGGAGCAAATTATCTTGGTTGTGCCGTTGGAACAGGAACGATTAATTTACCAACCCTTACGGTTGGAGATAGTTATATTATTGCTGTCGACGGACAAGCAGGAGATGTATGTAAATGGGATTTTATTACTACAGGGGTTTCATTGCCTATTGAACTGTCAAATTTTGAAGGAAAAGCATTAATAGGGCAAAACCAATTAATTTGGAGAACACTTAGTGAAACAAGCAACGATTATTTTGAAATAGAACGCTCTTTGGATGCAATTAACTTTACAAAAATTGGAAAAATAGAAGGGTTTGGGACAACAACTCAAATGTCAGAGTATGATTTTATTGACCGAAATTTAAATAGTAAAATTTATTATTATCGATTAAAACAATATGATTTTGACGGGAAAACTAAATACTATGGTCCTATTTCAATTCAATCTAATTATGCTGGAATAGCAAAGGTTGTGCCTAACCCTGTTATAAACACTTGTTCAATTGTTTATGAGTTTAAGAAAGACGTTGATTACAAATACCTTATTACCGATAGTGCAGGAAAAGTAATAATCGAAGGGTCATTTTCCCCTCAATTTAACAATCAAGATTTATTTATCGATGTTGCTTTATTGAAGGAGGGTATATATTGTGTTCAAATTGAAAACGGAATCAATGAACAAGTGAGGGTTAAGTTTGTTAAATAAAAAAGCGCCAATCAAAAGATTGGCGCTTTTTAAGAGATTTTATTTGTTTAAATTTAAACAGGACATTTCTTCAGGTGCATCAGCACCCCAAGTAGGTTGTGAAGCATAAACACCACCACCTTTATAAGTGTAACTTGCATATACCGCAGTCATATAGCATTTACCATCAACACCTTTGTATGCAACCCAGAGCTCATGATATTGATACTTTGGAATGCCATACTCATTTTTCTTAACGTATGGTTGAGTTGTTAAAGTTACGGCTCTAACTGTAGAAGCTACAGCGCTTTCACCTAGGTTGTCTTTCAAGTATTCTGCATATTCAGTACCTTTAACATAGTTCATTGCCCCTTGCTCTAAAGTTGTGTTTTTCGTTGCAGCTTTTGGTAAAAACACTTTGGCAATTTTTTCAGCGTGAACTTTGTCTAAATATGTTTGAAATTCTCCTGAACTAATATATAGCTCTGCTTCTGTTTTAATTTTTGAAGTAGCTGTTTTTACATTACTTAATGCTGTTTTTGCAGCCTCACTGTAATTTAAACTATAGTCTGTTTCAACTCTTTTAATTCCCTCTAAATAATTTTCACATCGTTCAATTACTTTTTTAGGACTTGCCGCTTTATTTGTTGTGTTATATTCCACAACTTCTTTTTGATAATTTTCATTAGCTACCCATTGAGCATAGGTGTTTCCGTTTTCAATACATTGATCCATTTCTTTAAATCCCGTTTGAGTTGAAGGATTTGTGTAGCCAACAAGTTGAGCAGATAAATCGGCATACTGTTTCTTTGCTGCTGTGTATTCGGCAAATGTTTTGGTTTCTGAATCATAATTACGACAATAACATTCATCATGAGCTCCATATGAGTCAGTTCTAAATGTTAGCGGACTTGGGGTTTTGTATTTTGTAGGAGCATTAAATTCTTTTTCAAATAGTTTTTCTAACGTTTGAATTTCAGCGTAAATAGCATTTTCTTTATCCGCTCGTTCTTTTAAAGGAGCATATTTTGCGTAATATTTTTCTGAATTGACTTTAGGTTCCAATTTTACAATATGACCTAAAGTTCTTTCATTTTCAAAGATTAATTTTGTGAGATCATCATAATTAATGCTTGTTTTAGTGTACTCTCCCTCTAAGGTTGCTAAATTTGCAACAGCTGTTTTACGATGGTGTTCAGCACTAGGGTCAGAAGTACAGTTGCTAAACAGACCGCTTGGATCCTTTGTTCCAATGGAAATTTCATTTTCAGATCCTGAATTCCCTCCACCAATTTCTATTTTCGGCTTAGAAATGTTGATTTCAGGTTTTTTAACTTTGATTTGACTGTAAGCAGAAAAACCAACGAATACGAACAGAAACACTGCCGTATAAGGTGTAGTAGATTGTTTCATTAAGTTAATTAATTATAGTTTCGAGGCAAATATAAGCCAAAAGAGGTCTGTTTTATCTATTCATTAAATT
>Ga0208807_1000085_pt1:15000-28179 | contig 28179 bp, 18 predicted proteins | sample Colrivmeta1555B3_FD_187665 | JGI IMG/M metagenome (GOLD analysis project Ga0208807, IMG submission 187665) | Estuarine microbial communities from the Columbia River estuary - metaG 1555B-3 (SPAdes) (version 2) | ecosystem: Environmental > Aquatic > Marine > Intertidal zone > Estuary... | reverse complement strand
AGAAAAACAACATTCTTCTCGGTGGTTCGAATCTCTCCCCGGTTATTACTGGGGACATAGGCGGCAATGCCGGCGCAAATGTCTTCGGACGATACGCCCAAATGAGTACCCAAGGACCAAGCGGCCCGGAGGTTGGTTCCTTGAAAGGCACCGCTCAGGTGGCTTTTCACCTGTGCCGTTCCGCGCTGGATGTGGACAAAGCCATCGCTTTCAATCCACGTATGGAGATCGGCGAGGAAAGGGATGGCATGAGGTCCCGCATGCTGAACTTGAAGCGCATCGTCTGGATTGATCAACCGTTCGCCGCCTACCCCCAACAGATAGCGGTACATCTCTGTTTTTCCCCGTATCACGCCCTCCACACCGCCAAAACCCTCCAGGTGAGCGCGTCCAAAGTTGGTGATGTAGCCCAGCGTGGGTTCGGCTATTCGGCAAAGGGCATCAATTTCCCGTTGGTGGTTCGCCCCCATTTCAACGACGGCGAGATCGTGCTCGTCCTGCAATTGAAGGAGGGTGAAGGGGACACCCAGATGGTTGTTCAGGTTGCCTTTGGTCGCGTGCACGCGAAAACGTTGGCTGAGCACGGAGGCGAATAGTTCTTTGACGGTGGTCTTGCCATTGCTGCCGGTTAGCGCGATAATGGGTTTGCCCCATTGGCGGCGGTGGTGACGTGCTAGGTCTTGCAGGGCCTGAATGACAGAGGGGACGCGAAATACGCCGGGATGCGCTTCGGACAACCCCGGTACGGCATCCTCAATAACGACCGCGGATGCGCCCTTCGTCAAGGCCTCGGAGGCAAAAGTATGCCCATCAAAGTGGGCGCCTTTCAGCGCAAAAAAAATCTGCCCAGACTCGAGAGATCGTGAGTCTGAGCAGATTCCAACATGCTCGTCAAAGCATGCGTAGAGGGCTTCCATCAGGGCTTGTAGCGGCGGAATTTTTCTTCTTTGGGCTTGGCCGTGCTCTTACGACGCGTGTCATCCAAGTTCTGGAATCCAACACGGTCCATCGCACAACGGAAGCCAATGAAATCCGTCGACAAATCTTGCTCCAGGTAACGGCGGGTACCCGGAGAGAGCCAATAGGCCATATCCTTCCAAGATCCTCCTTTGAATACGCGGGTGCTGTTGCCGATAAGGGTTGACTCTCCGTACTCGTACATCGGAGCGTCGCCTTCTGCTACGCCTCCTTTGTCATACAAGATGGAAGACTCCACATCACCATCCACAAAGTCGCGGTAATCGGATTTCTGATAATTGCGGCGGCCCAAGTTTTCCTCTTCGGTGACCTTGCGCACGGGCAATTGTCCGGGAAGACGCACCAGGCTGCTGTCGGTGTCGTACTGGGGCTCTGTCAAGACGGCCAATTCGCCCATCCCTTCAAAATTGTTGTCGAAGGTTTCGAATTGGTTACCACGGAAGGGACGGTGGTCGCTCATGTCCGTACCCGAAAGTGGGCGGTACACGTCGAGAACCCATTCCGCTACGTTGCCGGCCATATCATACAAGCCAAAGTCGTTCGGCGGGTAGAAGCGCACCTGCATCGTGATGTTCGCTTGGTCGTTCAAGTATCCACCGATACCCATGTTGTCTCCCGCACCACGGCGATAGTTGGCCAACATGTCGCCACGGTTTTGTTTGTCTGAATTGCGGACACTCGATCCGTTCCAGGTGTACTTATTGCGGTCGATCGTCCGGTTGTATACGCGGTTGCCCACTTCGGCGTACGCAGCATACTCCCATTCAGCTTCGGTTGGGAGGCGGTACTTTGGAAGCAGGATGCCATCCTCGATACGAGCGGGCCGTCCTTCTTTGCCGTAGACTTGCTGAGGCGAAATGTCTTTCAGGCCCTTTTTGTTTTGCTGCGTGTATTCGCCTTGCTTGTAGAGGTATACTTCCGTATTGAAGTTCTGATCGTCCGCCTGGTTGGCCATCACGTTAAGAATTCCTTTGTCAATCAAGATCTGTTCGTTGACTCGGTCGGTTCTCCACGAGCAGTAACGCATGGCTTGCTCCCATGAAACGCCCACAACAGGGTAGAAGTTGTAGGCCGGGTGGCGGAGGTAGTTCTCTACGTAGGTCTCGTTGTAGCCCAACTTATCACGCCACACCAACGTATCTGGGAGGGCGGACTGATAAATCTGAGGGTAGTACCCGTAATCGTAGACGCGGCGCAACCAATAGAGGTATTCGCGGTAGTCCGCATTGGTGACCTCGTTCTCGTCCATGTAGAAGGACGCGACGGTGACGCGATTTGGGGTGTTGTTCCAGTCGCGGATAAAATCTTCCTCAGCACGGCCCATAATGAAGGTGCCGCCCTCGACGAACACCAAACCGGGTCCGGTTTCTTGGCCTTTGTAGTTCAGGTTGATTTGGAATCCACCGTTTTTCTTGTCGTTGTAGGCCATGCCGGTCGTACTTGACGCCGTCTTGCCACAACTAGCCAAAAGCATGGTCGCCGCGAGGGCCGCCGTGCAGGAACGAAGAACAGATTGAAGCTTCATAAGAGAATCAATTAGAATTTGGGACACTTGATTTCGCTGTAGCGCGTGCGGCGTGAGCGGCAAGGGAACTGGTAGGACATGGAGATTTCATGTGCACCGCCCAAGGTGTTTTTCAAAGGAGAAATCGTGTAATCGTAGGAGTAGCCAAACGTCCAGGGTACATCATTCGGGGCAATGCCCACGATGAAAACCAAGGCGTCGGGATTGGTACTGATAGCACCGATGGCTTGGCGGTAGGCCATTCCACCGGTCATCGGACCGCGGTTGAACGAAACGCCACCTGTTAATTGGTTTGCTCCGCCTTGGCTCTGAAAGACCACGTGGGGAATCAAGAGGTTGTCCAAGGAGTTGTATAAGCGCTTACGGCCCAAAGGAATGGTTGCACCCATCTGAGCAGACAACTTCATGGGGAGGGAGTTGTTGGAGAGGAAGGCCTCATTGGGCTCCGTCACGTGGGAAGCGGTAATACCTGCGTAAAAATGTTCGGTGAAACCCAACATGCCAAAGGTTAAATCCAAATGGCTGTTAGTGGTATTGTCTGGAGCAATTTCATTCGTGGGCTTGACAAAACCGTAGAAGGGGTCAATCTGATCTGGGAAGGTCAAACTGTTCCAGTCCAACGCGCGCTGACGGAAGGTTCCTTGTGCCCCAAACAAAATTGAGAAGTCACGGGTCACCGTGAGGTGGTAGGAGTAAATCAACGACGCTTCGGTAAGGCTAAGCGCTCCGTTGGCGGCTTCGTCTTGCATAATGAGCACGCCAACTCCGCCATTTAGACGATCAACATACTGGTCGTAGGACGCCGAATACGTTTGATACACACCCAAAGATGGGTACTGGTTTCGGTAGTTGACGTTGACCTTGGGACACTGTTTGACACCGGCGAAGGCGGGGTTCAAATACAGTGGATTGGCATAGAATTGCGTAAAATGGGGATCCTGACCGTAAACGGACGAGAGCCCCAAAAGGACGAAAGCTATGGTCAATAGGCGTTTCACTGCCATGTTAGATGTACGGATTAAGAGCCACAAGTATACGATTTTCCTCGTTCTTTCGTGAAAAAGAGCGCAAATTTGCCTGAACAACAAACGCGGCTTTTGCCCGTTTATGACATGAACTCATGGAAATCATTCAACCACTCGCCGACCTAATCTGAGACTTTTGACGCTTCGCATCCTCCTAATTTCGGTTTTAATAGGTGTAAATCAGGTATTTGCACAGGTCGATCCATCGGTTTTGGCTCAAGGAGAATGGGCCAAAGTGGCGGTGTCCGAAGACGGCATTTACAGCTTGACGGCGTCGGATTTGGAAAGTTTGGGCTTCGGCTCAGCGCCCTTTATTTCAGCCCAATTGGGCATTTACGGGAGAACGGCGGGGGTCCTGCCCGAGCGGAATAGCAGTTTGCGCGAAGTCGATTTGCTGCCTCTCCACATTCTGGTTGAAGATGGAGGCGATGGGGCGTTTTCTGGCGCGGACCGGATCTACTTCTATGGTCAAAGCCCGCATGCCTGGGTATACAACACGGTGACCGAACGCTTCGACCCGATGCGCCATCCCTACAGCGATCAGCAGGTCTACTTTGTGACAACCACGGAGGGAGGCGCGCGCCTTTCTACACCCCCTGTTTTGGCAGGGCCTGCGATGGAGGTATCCCGCTACACCTACGTGGCCCATCACGAAGAAGAACTCCAAAATCTAGTGGGCAGTGGCCGACAGTGGTTTGGGGAACATTTTGACTACACCCTGACGCGGCAAGTGAATTTGGGTTTGGACGCTTTGGATGCGCAAAGCACGGCCTTGTTCCGAGCGCGCGGCGTCGGCCGCTCCACCATTTCTGGCACCAAACTCGAGCTCAGTAGTGCCCAAGGGCCAATCGGCGAGCTCTCCTTTGGATCCATAGCGGCCTCCTCCGGCGCGGACTACGTGGACGAAGCCGCATTCACACAATTTCAAAGCGCGGTGAGCCCATCGTGGGGCGACGTGACCTTGACCTTCAATCGAGACATCAACCCCAGTGCCGCGGCATGGCTGGACTACGTAAACGTGCATGCCGATGCCCCCTTCACGTGGCGCCAGACGCCACAAGTCTGGCATTTCGCACCCATGGATACCGCGGTCCTCCAGGCCAACCTATCTCAGGTTACAGGAGGATTGACCGCAAATGGTCAAGCATGGAATGTGAGCAATCCGCTCCAGCCCCACCGAATTACACCGCTGGGCTTCTCGGCGAATGGTTCGGCGCATTGGGGCTTGCGTTTGGACGGCATGCAAGCCCAGACCGTGGCCGTATTTGAAACGTCGGCGCCAAAGCCCGCCTTGCTCGGCAAAGTCGCCCTGCAAAATTTACGTCAATCGGGCCCCTTGGATTATGTCATCGTGGTCCCGGCCTTCTTGCTGCCACAGGCCCAGCGATTGGCTGATTTCCATGCCGACCGGGGCTTGCGCGTCAAAGCGGTCGATGTGCAAACGATTTACAACGAATTCTCGACGGGCGTTCAGGATATAACCGCCATCAAAGACTACCTGCGCCATCTGTGGAATACGGCAGATTCGGCCGTGGATCGCCCCAAATATTTGCTCCTTTTTGGCGATGCCTCCTACGATTACCGGGGAGTCGTCGAGCCGAACACAAACCATGTGCCCATCTACCAGAGCTACAGCAGCTTTTCCCTTTATTCCTCCTTCAGTACAGATGACTTTTACGGCTTCATGGATGCCGATGAGGGCAACAATCTTCGGGCGAAAGGTTTGGACTTAGGCATTGGCCGAATTCCTGTCAATACCGTGGAAGAAGCCAAAGCGGTTGTCGACAAGATCATGGCCTATTCGAACCCACAAAAATCCCTGGGTAATTGGCGAAAAAAGGTCCTCTTCGTCTCGGACGACGTCGACAAAGGGTGGGAAGCGGTTTTGACGAGCATCCCGAACATCATCGCAGACCGCATTGATACGACCTATCCCTTTTTGGACATCGACAAGATGTATGCCGACAGCTATGAGCAACAGTCGAGCAGTGCGAGCCAGAGCTATCCGAGGTTGCGCACGGAGTTGATTCAATCGATCAATGCGGGCAATTTGGTTACGGCCTATGTGGGCCATGGGGGCGAGGTGGGCTGGGCCAGCGAGAACATTCTCCAGCTCAACGACACCAAAACCTTCTCCAACGGGGCGAAACTGCCCCTTTTTGTGACCGTCACCTGCGAGTTTAGCCGCTTGGATGATCCGTTGCGAACCTCGGCGGGGGAACACCTACTTCTCAACCCCGAGGGCGGAGCCATTGCATTGCTCAGTACCACCAGAGTGGTCTACGTGGATGGGGCGGCGACCCTGAACGACTCCATTTTCCGTGTCATTTTTGAGAAAGAGGGCGGGCAGTACCGAACGTTCGGCCAAATCCTCCGCAGTGCGAAAAATGGCACCACTTCAGCCGACAAATTGCGGTTCTCTCTGCTCGGCGATCCCGCATTGCGTCTCAATATTCCGGAGCATGAAGTCGTTTTGGATAGCCTCAACGCACGCCCCTTGGTGCCCAGTACCCTAGCGTCGGAGAGCGATACGCTTCAAGCCCTGTCGCGGGTGCGCATCCGCGGCCACGTCCAAGATGGGGCTACCGGCCTCCTTCGAACAGACTTTAACGGGCCGATGGACGTCGTGCTCTATGACAAAAAGGTCCAGCGAAGCACCCTGAAAAATGACAACGAAGGCCCCTTCATTTCATTTGGGGAATGGGCGAATGCGGCCTACCGGGGTAAGGTATACGCCCAATCCGGACAGTTTGTGGCCGAATGGGTAATGCCCTTAGACATTGCCTTGCAAGTGGGACAAGGCAAGTTCTCCTTCTATGCCCAAGCGGATTCCACGGATGCCTCAGGCAGTGATTTCCGCGTATGGATTGGAGGCATTGACCCCGACGCTCCGGTCGATGTGACGGGCCCGACCGTGGAGGTCTACATGGGCGACACCAATTTTGTTTCGGGCGGCATCACCGGGCCTAGCCCGCTAGGACTGGTGCGCCTCTTTGACGAAAACGGCATCAATGCGGTGGGCAATGGGATTGGACACGACCTCACTGGGGCCCTCGATGGCGATTGGAATGCCTCCTTCTCCCTAAACAGCCGCTACAGCGCCAATCCAGGCACCTACCAACGTGGGGAGGCGACTTGGCCATTTGAAGATTTAACGGATGGTCTGCATACTTTTTCGGTTCGAGCTTGGGACAGCTACAATAATGTTTCGGAGGGCAGCGTTGAGTTCGTAGTGATTTCCCGCGACCAACTTCAGCTCGGTGCCATGCGCATCTACCCCAATCCCGGCACCGGTCCCTTCTATTTGGATGTCGAGCACAATGCGGAAGGGGATAGCTTGGAGGTAGAGTGGACTATTCACAGTCCCGATGGCCAACGGGTGTTTGAAGACCAGTGGCGAGGTCAAGCCTCTTCGGCTGTTCTGCAAGCCGCCTCTTGGGATGGAACCGATGGCCAAGGGCATCTCCTGCCGGCGGGTTGGTATGTAGCCAGGGTTAGAGTACGCCGTATTCTCGACGGCCAAACCCTGCATGCGGCGGAACGCGTAATCCTCCTCCACTAAACCTATATTTGTGCCTCTTATGAAGCGTTTTATTCGTCCAGTACTTTTTTCGATTGCACTCACCGCGGGAGTGGCGGCTTCGGCCCAGACCACCGCGTTTGGAGATAATTTGAATGTCGTGACATCGGCCCTGCCCATGCTCAACATTGGTCCGGACGCCCGAATGGGTGGGATGGCCAATGCGGGCGTAGCGGCATCGCCCGATGCCAATGCGCTATTTTGGAATCCTGCCAAACTCGCCTTTATGGGGGCCGGCACCATGCAAGGGGGGCTGTCCTACACTCCATGGCTGCGCCGCTTGGTGCCTGACGTCGAACTCATGTTTGCCAACGTAGCCATGGGCTTGGGCGATCGTTCAGGAGTGGGTGCGAGCCTTCGGTATTTCTCTTTGGGGGACATCACCTTCCGCAATGAGCAAGGCGATGAGCAGGGCACGTATCGCCCTTACGAGATGGCTTTGGACGTGGCGTACGCCCTCAAACTTTCCGAAAACTGGTCCGCGGGAGTAGGTCTGCGCTATGCCTTATCGGATTTGACCCAAGGCCAGGTGGTGGGCAGCCTCCAAACCAAGCCCGGCCAAACCGTCGCAACGGATGTCTCCTTTTATTACCAAGGGGAAGAACTCAACCTGCCCGACGGCCAAAAGGGCCAATGGTTGGGGGGGCTCAACATTTCGAACATCGGTGCCAAAGTGAAATACACCGAATCGGGCGATGCGGACTTCATCCCCACAAACCTCAAATTGGGAGTGGGCTACAATTGGATTTTGGACCGCTACAACCGGGTGGTTGTACTTTTTGATGTCAACAAATTATTGGTTCCCACCCAGCCCGTGCGGGACCTGTTGGATGCAGATGGCGATGGCGATCGCTATGAAATCATTGCAGGCAAGGACGACAACGTTCCGGTCATTCAAGGCATCCTTCAAAGCTGGGATCCGGCGGCGAAACCGGATGGAAGCAGAGAACTGATGCGTGAATTCATGTATAATGCTGGGGTAGAGTACTGGTATGACAACAAATTTGCAGTTCGCGGGGGCTACCAACATGAAGACGCCCTGAAAGGCAATCGCCGCTTCTTCACGATGGGCTTTGGCCTGCGCTACAGCCTTTTGGGCTTGGACTTTGCCTACCTCTTTCCCGCGGACCAAACGGTTCGATCCCCTCTCGAGAACACGATTCGCTTCAGTGCGATAGTGGACTTGAATCAACTCTTAGATTGATCTCCTTAGTGTAAAAATTACCCTAGCGCCCATGTTCGGGCGCTAAGCACTATTTTTGACCCCGCTTAAACGCGCATCATGGCAAAGAAAAAACTGACCAAAGACGTCTATTTGAAGTGGTATGAGGACATGCTCTTCTGGCGAAAGTTTGAAGACATGGCCGCGGCCCTGTACATCCAACAGAAAATCCGTGGATTTCTTCACTTGTACAACGGGCAAGAGGCGGTTCTCGCCGGCGCGCTGTTGGCGATGGAACCCGGAGATAAAATGATAACGGCCTACCGTAACCACGTCCAGCCGATCGGTTTGGGGGTGGATCCACGCCGCATCATGGCCGAATTGATGGGCAAAGTGACCGGCACGTCCCGCGGTAAGGGGGGGTCGATGCACATGTTCTCCAAAGAGCACCACTTCTACGGCGGACACGGCATTGTCGGCGGCCAAATCCCCTTGGGTGCTGGTTTAGCATTTGCGGACAAATACAAGGGCGATGCGCACGTCACGATGACCTACATGGGCGATGGTGCGGTGCGTCAAGGCTCCTTGCACGAGACATTTAACTTGGCCATGCTTTGGAATTTACCCGTTGTCTTCGTCTGCGAAAACAACGGCTACGCGATGGGCACCAGCGTGGAGCGCACCGCGAACCACACCGAAATTTGGAAATTGGGCTTGGGCTATGAAATGCCTTGCCAAGCTGTGGATGGCATGGATCCCGCCGTGGTGTATGAAGCCATGCAAGAGGCGATTGATCGCGCGCGCTCCGGTGGCGGCCCGACCTTCTTAGAGATTCGCACCTACCGGTACAAGGGACACTCCATGTCGGACGCTCAGCATTACCGTACCAAAGACGAAGTGGCCGAATACCAGAAAGTGGACCCCATTCTTATCGCTCGCAATGTTTTGTCGAAGAAGAAGTGGGCGGCAGAGAAAGATTTTGAAGAAATCGAAACGCGTGTCAAAGCCTTGGTGGCCGAATGCGTCCAGTTTGGAGAGGATTCTCCCTTCCCGGAAGCGCATGAACTTTGGCAAGACATCTACGTTCAATCAGATTATCCATTCATCAAGGAATAAGTCATGGCAATCGTAATTAATATGCCTCGCTTGAGCGACACGATGACCGAAGGGGTCGTCGCAAAGTGGCACGTGAAAGTGGGCGATGCAATCACCGAAGGAACGCTTTTGGCCGAAATCGAAACGGATAAAGCGACCATGGACTTTGAGGCCTTTCCCGGCCAAGAGGGCACCTTGCTCCATATTGGCGTTGGGGAAGGCGAAACCTCTCCCGTTGATACGATTCTTGCCGTGATTGGCGCCAAAGGCGAGGATATTTCCGCGCTACTTTCTGGTGCGTCTGCGGCCCCTGCTCCGGCCCCTGCGCCCGCCGCTGCTCCTGCCGCGGCAGAGCCTGCTCCGGCTGCTGCCCCATCACCAGCTCCCGTCGCAGCCCCGGCACCTGCCGAGGATAGCCGGGTTAAAGCCTCTCCACTCGCGAAGAGTCTAGCGGCGGAAAAAGGAGTGGATCTACGCGCTGTGACAGGCAGTGGGGAAGGAGGCCGCATTGTCAAGCGTGACATTGAAACGGCCGCCTCCACCCCTGCGGTGGCCTCATCGGCTGCCCCGACTGCGGTGAGCTACCCTTCTTCGGGCTACCAAGACACCCCCATCTCACAGATGCGGAAAACCATCGCCAAGCGTTTGAGCGAAAGCAAATTCACGGCGCCACACTTCTACTTGACCATGTCCGTAGATATGGACGCAGCCATCGAAGCGCGTCAGGCCTTGAATGCAAGCGGGGACCACAGAATTTCCTTCAATGACTTGGTCGTGAAGGCCGTGGCGAAAGGCTTGAAAAAGCATCCGGCGGTCAACAGTGCCTGGTTGGGCGATGTCATCCGCACCAACTATGATGTCCACGTGGGCGTCGCGGTCGCGGTGGAAGACGGATTGCTTGTGCCGGTCGTACGCCATGCGGACGCCAAGAGTTTGACCCAAATCTCGGCCGAAGTCAAGGATTTTGCCCAGCGCGCGAAAACCAAGAAACTGCAGCCTGCAGATTGGGAGGGCAACACCTTTACCATTTCGAATTTGGGCATGTTTGGCATCGACCAATTCACGGCCATTGTGAATCCCCCGGATAGCTGCATTTTGGCAGTCGGAGGGATCCAATCGGTCCCTGTCGTGAAAAACGGCCAAGTAGTTCCCGGGAACATCATGAAGTTGACCCTGAGCTGCGACCACCGAGTGGTGGATGGCGCGACAGGTTCGGCCTTTTTGAACAGCGTGAAAGCGTTCTTGGAGTCCCCCGTGACGATGATGCTATAATTCTCTATCGCATTTCAGAAATAAAAGGGCCGCTGGGCCCTTTTTTTACCCGAAATTTGCTGCGTAGATTGATTCTAAATAACTAGTCCAGACTGCCCACCCCATGTTCCTCTCAGATTTGCCCCTCGGTCAGCGCGCTATTGTGCTACAGACCCCGGACAGCCTCCCGGTGAAGCTGTTTGAGATGGGCTGCATGCCTGGTGAGGAAATTGAGTTGGTGTTTGCCGCTCCGTTTCAAGACCCCATGTGCTTTCGCGTACAGGGCACGCTGATCTCGATGCGCCGCGATTTGGCCAAATTGATTCCGATTACATCTCCTGATGCCCGATAAAAAAGCGCTCCGAATTGCCCTCGTTGGCCGACCGAATACGGGAAAATCCTCGCTATTCAATCGTCTGACGGGCCTAAATCAGAAAGTGGGCAACTATCCAGGCATCACGATGGAGCGCACCACGGGATTGGCCAAATGGGCGCCCGGAGTTCTGGCTGAAGTCATTGACCTACCTGGGGTGTATTCCTTGCATGCCTCCTCCACGGATGAAGAAGTGGTCATGGAGGCCTTGCTTCAAGAGGCCCCTGAGGAGCGCATTGACCGGGTAATCGGCTTGGCCGATGGCACCAATTTGAAAACATGCCTTTTCGTTTTTAGCCAAGTTTTGGACTTGGGACTGCCGGCTGTCTTGGCGGTCACTATGCGGGACGAAATGGAGCGCCGGGGCATGGAATTGAAAACGGAGGAGTTGGCAGCCACCTTGGGTTGTGCGGTCATCTTGGTCAACACCCGCACCGGGGAGGGGCTTGATGCGCTGCGCGAGGCGGTTCTTCGGGCCGAACCTTCGGGGAAATTGCCCTTCTTCCAGCCAGGCGGTTTGCATTTGCGTTGGCTTGCCCAAGTTCAAGAAGACCAATCCATGGCCCTTCCATACCGGGCTTGGTTGTGGGGCTTGAAAGAAGCACAGGTTGGAAAGTCTGACCGACTCCAGCAGCCCCCTCCACGAGCCAGAACGGATGAGGCGATACAACGCTACCGGCAGGTGAACCAATGGCTCCGTGCCTTCTTTGTCGCGGATCCGGTCAAAGACCGTCGTTGGACAGCCCGATTGGATCGCGTCGTGGTCCATCCGATTTGGGGCTCCGTGATCCTTTTTGGTCTGCTTTTCTTGCTCTTCCAAGGTCTTTTTTACGGATCGGAGGCGCCCATGAACTTCATTGACGACCAACTTGCGGCACTGTCCACCTGGCTAACCGACCATTTGCCGAGTGGATTTTTGGCGCACCTGCTCAGTCATGGCGTGGTGCCAGGCATCGCGGGGGTTCTGATGTTCATCCCTCAAATTGCCTTGCTTTTTGCGTTTATTTCGCTTTTGGAGGAAAGTGGCTACATGGCTCGCGTGGTATTCATCATGGACCGATTCATGCGCCCCTTCGGGCTCAGTGGCAAGTCTGTCGTGCCCATGGTCTCGGGAACTGCCTGCGCCATCCCGGCCATCATGTCGACCCGAAATATGGAAAATAGCCGTGAGCGCTTTCTGGCTATCGCGGTGACCCCCTTAATTACTTGCTCTGCCCGACTTCCTGTGTATGCCCTGCTGATCGGTTTAGTGATCCCCAATTCGGCCTGGATGGGCATGAATCTCCGGGGGGTGGTGCTCCTCGGGCTCTATGCCCTCGGATTTGTGGCGGCGCTCGCGGGTTCGGCTCTCCTTCACCGGTGGATGCCAGCCAAGAAAACCCCGGCCTTCCTCTTGGAAATGCCTCCCTACCGTTGGCCGCAAGGGCGGAACGTACTGACGGCGGTCTGGAACCGCACCAAGAGCTTTGTCACGGAAGCGGGTAAGATCATCTTGGCCATTTCAATCATTCTGTGGTTTTTGGCAAGTTTTGGCCCGAACCGAACTCCGGACTTTACCCAGGAACGCGCACCCCTTCCGATAGAGGAGAGCTACATCGGGTATGCGGGAAAGGCCATTGAACCGGTCATGGCCCCATTGGGCTTTGATTGGAAGGTGAGCGTGGCGGTGGTAAGTTCTTTCGTTGCCCGGGAGGTGTTCGTTGGAACGATGGCTACGCTCTACAGTGTCGACGATGAAGACAACACGACCATTCGTGCCCAAATGGCCCGCGAGGTCAATCCGCGAACAGGACAACCCTATTTTACCCTGGCCGTGGGGGTATCCCTCTTACTTTTTTATGCCTTTGCCATGCAGTGCGCGAGCACCTTTGCAGTCGTGGCGCGCGAAACGAAATCATACCGGTTTGCGGTGATCCAATTTATCGTGCTGGGGGCACTTGCCTATGGCGTGGCATGGATTGCCTATGCCATGCTGGTCTAAACTGTATCTTTAACGTATGATCGCTGTGGCTATTTGGACGCTTGTTTTCCTTGCCCTCGCCTATGTGTGCCGAGGATTTTGGCCTGTGGAGAAGCCTGCCCCGGGCTGTGGTACCCAATGCGGCTGTTCCAAACCCACCTCTTCCCATGACTAAGACAATTCTCATTACTGGAAGCTCACGCGGTATTGGCCGAGCTACTGCCCTGGCG
>Ga0208807_1000085_pt1:0-10000 | contig 28179 bp, 18 predicted proteins | sample Colrivmeta1555B3_FD_187665 | JGI IMG/M metagenome (GOLD analysis project Ga0208807, IMG submission 187665) | Estuarine microbial communities from the Columbia River estuary - metaG 1555B-3 (SPAdes) (version 2) | ecosystem: Environmental > Aquatic > Marine > Intertidal zone > Estuary... | reverse complement strand
GTCGCCTCCAAAAGAGTAACGGAGGCTTCCAAAGGTACCCTCAGCACGCTTGGTAACCGTGCGTAGAGTGCAATGGCACAAGGGTGCTTGACTGTGAGACTTACAAGTCGACCAGGTACGAAAGTAGGGCATAGTGATCCGGTGGTTCCGCATGGGTGGGCCATCGCTCAAAGGATAAAAGGTACTCCGGGGATAACAGGCTGATCCTTCCCAAGAGCTCACATCGACGGGAGGGTTTGGCACCTCGATGTCGGCTCGTCACATCCTGGGGCTGGAGAAGGTCCCAAGGGTTGGGCTGTTCGCCCATTAAAGTGGCACGCGAGCTGGGTTCAGAACGTCGCGAGACAGTTCGGTCTCTATCTACTATGGGCGTTAGAAATTTGAGGGGAGCTGACATTAGTACGAGAGGACCGTGTCGGACGCACCTCTAGTGTACCTGTTGTGGCGCCAGCTGCATCGCAGGGTAGCTATGTGCGGTTGGGATAAGCACTGAAAGCATATAAGTGCGAAGCCCACCTCAAGATGAGATTTCTCTTAAGGGTCGTTCAAGATGAGGACGTTGATAGGCTATAGGTGTAAAGGCAGTAATGTCATAGCCGAGTAGTACTAATTACCCGTGGATTTTTCATCCAGATTGTTTTATGTTGCTTCCGATATGCCAAATTACCTTGTTATAACTTGGTGGTTATTGCGTCGGGGATCACCTCTTCCCATTCCGAACAGAGTCGTTAAGCCCGATTGCGCCGATGGTACTGGTTAACCCCGGGAGAGTAGGTCGCCGCCAAACCTTTATAAAGCCTCACCATATGGTGGGGCTTTTTTATTTCCGTAATTTTGACCATGCGCATGCGTCTTCTATTGCCAGTGTTTATCGGGATTTTAGGCGCCTTAAGTGCCTTCGGTCAGGATGTCCCTTTTCAGGCTTCATCCACCCTCGACACCATTTTGGTATTAGACAGTATATCGAGTGACTCGGACAGTGTGGCCGATTTGCTTCCTGATGTTATCGCTCATGACTTGGACAGTGTGGCCGAACCCAAAGGGCAATTCGTAGAGAAGTGGTTCATGCATCTTTCCCAAGGGGATAATTGGGCCATGGAAACACGGCTTCCAGCTGTCCATTATCGGAATTACATGAGCCGTACAGTAGTGCTCAAGGATTTAACGATTGGTACATTAGGGGCGCCAAGGGTACAGCTTCTGCCGACATGGTTCTGTGACTTTAGTGCGCTGAAACAAGATGGGTATCCCACGTATTTTAGAAAGGGGCCTATTCCTAGTGTGGAGTGGACCTACCAAAGTAGTCAAGGCCGTGGTCAGTATTTTGAATTGAATGCGTCTGCGCCGCAATCCGCGCACAAACATTGGAATATCCATTACGGTCGTTTGCAAGCGCAAGGACAATTGTACAATGAACGCTACGGGGCAGATCAACTGATTGTGATGCACGAAGCACGTGACAGTGCCGGCACATGGGAGTTCAAAGGGAGTCTTAGCGCGATCCAAGGTGTGCGAAATGAAACGGGTGGGGTGGAAGATCCAAGTGTTTTGACGGAATCCACCGCCTTTATTTCGAACCGCGCTTTGGTGCCGACGCGTTGGACCACGGCAACTTCCAATGCGACGGAAATCAGTGGCTGGGCTACCCTGACTCTCTACAACAAGTGGTTGATGACGTATTCAGGTGATGAAAATAGTCGAAGTTTTCAGGGTCCGACCTTAGGGGTTTCCGACACAATGTCGTCCCGCACCCAGGACATATCCCTGAGCCGCTTGTACGGGGTGTATGGCTACTCTTCTCTGCGTTTGGGGGTGCTCCATCGTGGACAGTTTGTGAACGACCTGGATAGCTCATTTGGCGTCACCTGGGACCCCTATGTACAGCTGACCACTGGGTCATCAACTATGAAGTACCATGTGGCTTCAGGGAATTATCAATTGACGGTAAAGAATCTATTTTATGCGCCGTTGGACGTTACGGCGGAGCGAAACTACGCGCCATTTTGGTCGGGTCAGGAAGTCCTGCAACCCTCCATGTTTTCAGCTTTCATGTGGCTTGCAAAGGGTAGGCTTACCCTGCGCTATGAGGACTACAGCAAGCGTAATCTTTTGGTTGTTCAGAATGCGGAGGACCTTGGTGTTTGGACGGCGACACCCGCCAGTCAATTGGTCAGAGTGCGATGGGTGAGTCCGTTTTCCTTGGAAAAAACAGGGAAGGCTTCCCATCTAGATGTTGCGGCCAACTTCACGTGGACTTCGGCGCCGGAGCTGATGATGCCCCCGTTGATGCTGAAGGCGGCGTGGGACCGTCAATGGAATATCAATCCGAATACCCAGTTTTTCATTGCCTTGGAGGCGATTGGCTGGGCAGGTCGCTGGGCGCGGCCGGTCTATGTGCCCGAACGCGGGCAGTTCGCCTATTCGCCCAATTCGGGCACCATTGCGCCCAATGGGATTGTTACGCCGCTGGCGGGCGTTCGGTTCAAGAAGGAGGCCGAGTTTTTGGTGAAGTTCCAGAACGCCAACCAGGGATGGATTCCCAACACGATTTTCTTGGCGGAAAACTACCCAGTCGCCGCCGCAGCGGTCCTATTTGAAGGACGCTGGCGCATGTTCAATTAAGCCTTATGGTCGTGGAGCCCCTAGAATACGGGGTAATCGTCGTCCATGGGATCAACCTTCGTGGAGAAGGCATCGTTGGCCGCGGCGTTCATCTTGGATTCAAAAACAGTCGGCATGCCACCCGCGGCCCCGTGGTGATCCAAGTCGGAGAACTTGGCCATGGTCGCTTCAAATTTCAAGCGTACGTTCTCTAAAGAACCATTCCTGTGCTTGGCGATAATGAGTTCAGCTTGGCCGTCACAAGGCGTGCCATCATCATCCCACTCGTGGATTTGGTAGTACTCTGGTCGGTAGATAAAAGAAACGATGTCGGCATCCTGTTCGATGGCCCCAGATTCACGTAAGTCTGATAGCAAGGGACGCTTGCTTCCTCCGCGAGTCTCTACCGCACGGCTGAGCTGTGAGAGCGCAATCACGGGGATTTCCAATTCTTTGGCGATGCTCTTTAGGGAACGCGAAATGGTCGAAATTTCTTGCTCTCGGTTGCCGCCTGCTTTTCCCACACCGGCCGTCATTAACTGCAGATAGTCGATGACGATGATGCCCACCTTATGCTGGGCAACAAGTCGCCGGCATTTAGCCCGCAAGTCGAAGACGGAAAGTCCAGGGGTGTCGTCAATGTAGATGGGCGCATCCTCCAGACGCTTCACCTTGGAGGTGAGCTGCTGCCATTCGGTGGTATCTAGATTTCCCTTTCGGAGCTTTTCCGCCCCAATTCCCGTTTCAGAAGAAATCAATCGGGTAATCAGCTGAACCGAGGACATCTCTAGGGAGAAAACACCTACCGGAATTTGGTGGTCAATGGCCATATTCCGCGCCATAGAAAGGACCAGCGCGGTTTTACCCATACCAGGACGGGCAGCAATGATGATCAAGTCCGATTTCTGCCATCCGGAAGTCACGCGGTCCACACCCGTAAATCCAGAAGGAACGCCGGAGAGTCCCTCGCGCTTGGAAATTTCTTCAATCCGACTGACAGCTTGCTTCACAAGCTCATAGGATCCTTCGTAATTCTTCTTCAGGTTGCCTTGGGAGACGTTGAAGAGGTTTTGTTCCGCCTTGTCCAAGAGTTCGAGGACATCATTGGTTTCGTCATAGGCTTCCTCGATCATCTCGTTGGAGATGCGAATGAGCTCACGTTGGATGTGCTTTTGCACAACGATGCGCGCATGAAATTCAATGTGCGCAGATGAGGATACTCGGGTAGACAGACCAATGAGCTTGGCTTCACCCCCTACTTTGTCCAATTTCCCTTCCTTTCGAAGGCGCTGGGCTACCGTCAAAATATCAATGGGGTCCGACTCCCCAAAGAGGTGAGTAACGGCTTCAAAAATATGCTGGTGGGCCTCCACGTAGAAGGATTCAGCGGCGAGGATGTCCACCACTTTGGATAGGGCATCTCGGTCGATGAGCAGAGCGCCCAATACGGCTTCCTCCAACTCAATGGCCTGCGGAGGAATGCGCCCTACGCCTCCCAGCGGAAGGGTGGGGGATTCCCGGCGGGCACGGGGGGAGGTGGAGGCGAGTGGTTCCATCGTTTAGGATACCGCAGTTTCTTCGTACACGCCCATGTTGCAAAACTTCTCAATGCGCGTTGCCACTAATTCTGGGGCGGGGACATCTTTGAGTTCGCGGTACATGCGTAAAATTTCACGGCTTAAAATCTCGAACATCGCTTCGGGATCGCGGTGCGCACCCCCGGCGGGTTCTTCGATGATGCCATCGATGAGGCCGTTTTTCAACATGTCGGGGGCGGTCAGTTTCAGGGCTTCCGCCGCCGTTTCTTTGAAGTCCCAGCTTCGCCAGAGGATGGACGAGCAGGATTCGGGGCTAATGACGGAGTACCAGGTGTTCTCGAGCATCATGACGCGATCTCCGACCCCAATGCCCAGGGCACCGCCGGAAGCGCCTTCGCCGATAATAATGCAAATCACAGGAACCTTCAAGCGCGCCATCTCCAAGATGTTTCGGGCGATGGCTTCTCCTTGGCCGCGCTCCTCTGCTTCGAGACCTGGAAAGGCACCCGGAGTGTCAATGAGCGTGACAATTGGGCGTCCAAACTTTTCTGCTTGCTTCATGAGCCGCAAGGCCTTGCGGTAGCCTTCCGGGTTGGCCATTCCGAAATTTCGTAGCTGGCGCATTTTCGTGTTGACACCTTTTTGTTGGCCCACAAAGAGGAAACTTTCGCCTTCGACTTGGCCCCAGCCAGCGATCATCGCTTTGTCGTCTTTGACGTGGCGGTCACCATGCATTTCAATGAAATCCCCGTTCGTCATGGCCTCGATGTAGGCCAAGGTATAGGGGCGGCCCGTGTGGCGGCTCAATTGGACACGTTGCCAAGGTGTGAGGGAGGCCTTGAGTTCCGCTTGAACCTGAGCCAATTTGGCGTTCAGTTCGGCGAGGCTCTCCGACATGTCGACTCCGCTCTCGGCTTGGAGGGCTTGAGCCTTGGCAATTTGCTCATCTATTTCCCGGATGGGGGCTTCAAAATCGAGGTAATCCATACTTTTTAGGCAAGAGTTCAAACTTACACATTCCCTCGGGGAGAATCCCGGAAATGTGGAAAACTTACGCGGCTTTTCGGCGCTTGCGACGCTTGATGTAGGCATCCAACATCAGCATGGCTAGGATGGTGGCGACGCCTAGATAGAACCCGGCGGTCATGGCCTCCGACTCCGCAAAGAGAAAGAGGGCTATGAGAATTCCGTATACGGGCTCCATGGCGATGGTTAGCATTACCGTGAATGGGGAGAGGTAGCGCATGATGCGAACCGATTGCACAAAAGCAAATGCGGTGCAGAAAGTAGCCAGTCCCACCAGGTAGATCCAGTCCGAACCGGAGGGGGCGGTCATCGTTTGGAATAAGTGCCCCTGGGCTCCCAAGTAAAGACTGAGTAGCACAACCCCTATACTCATTTCCCAAAATGAAATGTCCAAAGGAGGCATACGCTGCACGATGCGTCCGTTCATGACCGAGAACAACGCACTGAGGATAGAGCTGCTTAGGCCTACGAGGATGGCTGTCGTTTGGCCCTCTACAGACCCAAAAAGCAAGAGCATGCCTGCGACCACCCCCCCGCCTAAGAGAATTTCCGCTGGAAGAATCCGGCGCTTGAAGAAGAGGGGTTCCAAAAGGCTGGTGAAGAATGGTCCGGTGCTTAAGCACGCGAGCGTCAAAGACACGTTGGACAATTTGATGGCGTGGTAGAAGGTAATCCAGTGCACCACGATAATCGCGGAATTCAGGGCCAATGGGCCAAGGAGCTCCCGCGGTGGGAGGACAAAGCGTCGTCGCGTTGCGCCGGCGAAGAGCGCCATAAAAACAGCCGCCAAGACAATGCGGTGCCAGACCAAGGGCAGGGCATCGACGTGGATGAGCTTGCCCAGAGCACCGGTAAAGCCCCAAATCAGGACAATAAAATGCATCCAGAGGTGGTGCACCCAGATGGGTGAATCGTCGGTCGGGCGGAGGAGGGACATAGCCGTTATTTAGCCGCTCGAAGGTAGAGGACCGCCCCCAATAGGGCAAAGAGGATATTTGGCAGCCAAATGGCCAGCCAGGGCCCAATGGCTGGGGAACTCACGAAGATGTTACTCAGCTGCATAACAAAGATGTAGGTGACGGCCAAAAGCAGCCCCAGCGCGATTTGGGTGCCGATTCCCCCTCGCTTTTTTTCAGAAGCCAAACTAACCGCGATGAGGACCAAAATGAAGGCCGAGAATGGATAAGCGGTCCGGCGGTGCCATTCCATTTCGTGGTAAATCACGGCCTCGGATCCGCTCAGGCGCTCTTGCTTTAGGAAACGCCACAGGGCAGGGGAGGCCATGGTTGCCGTACTTCGCAAGTCCGGCGCAATGGTGCTGGGCCCAAATGTAAAGGCCGTGTCCAAGCGGCGGCCTTGAGAGAGGGATTGGACCCCTTGGGCATCCCAGCGCCGCCGCACCCACATGTCCAACTGCCAAACGTTCCGAACCGTGTCAAAGCGGACAAAGTCACACTGGAGTTTTTCCCGCATGCGGAGATCGTCAAAGATCTCGTAGGTGAAGTGGTAGCCGCCGAGACGCTCGGGACTCCACGTTTCAACATACACGAAGTGCCCCGGCAGGACCTGGCGGTGGATATTGATCGGGCGAGAGGGGGCGATGTCCTTCACATAGGTGTCCTCGAAGTGAATTCGGCGGATGTTGGTAGTTGGAATCAGGAAGTGACTCAGAAGGGCTGTCGTGCCGAAGACCACGGCGGCTCCGTAGAGGTAGGGCTTGAGCAGGCGTGGAAACGATACCCCTCCTGTGAGCGCAGCGATGATTTCCGTTTGGTCGGCCATGCGTGCCGTAAAGAAAATGGTGGACAAGAAGACAATGAGTCCACTGAAGGTGGTCCCATAGTAGGCAATGAAGTTGACATAGTAGTCCCCCAAGATGGTCTCGAGGGTGGCGCCTTGACTGATAAAGTTGTCCAGTTTTTGGCTCACGTCAAAAACCACCGCAATGAGCATCACCAGGCCCATGAACAAGGCAAAATTCCCCAAGAATTTGAAGAATATGTAGCGTTCCAGGCGGTTCATCATGGTGAATTAGAGGCGGTTTTGGAGTCGGGGCACCATGCTGTTTTTCCAAGCGGCAAAATCCCCCGCGACAATGTGTTTTCGGGCCTCTTCGACCAACCAGAGGTAAAAACGCAGATTGTGAATGCTGGCAATTTGCTTGCCGAGGGCCTCGTCCGCCATGAACAGGTGCCGCATGTAGGCCTTGGTGTAGCGTTGGTCCACGGAAGCATCGCCTAGGGGATCCAAGGGGCTAAAATCGTCGCGCCATTTTGCGTTCCGGAGATTGATGATGCCCTCCGACGTGAAAATTTGGCCATTCCGGGCGTTTCGGGTAGGCATGACACAATCAAACATATCTACGCCTAACGCAATGTTTTCCAAAATATTGGCTGGTGTGCCCACCCCCATGAGGTAGCGGGGCTTATCGGCTGGGAGAATGTGGCAAACCTCCTCTGCCATGGCATACATTTCCTCCGCAGGTTCCCCCACGGACAGCCCTCCAATGGCATTGCCCCATGCTTCCTTGGAAGCGATGAACTCGGCGGATTCACGGCGCAAATCCGAATAGGTAGACCCTTGGACGATGGGGAAGAGGACTTGGTTGTAGCCGTAGAGTGGGGAGGTGGCGTCCCATCGGGCGATGCATCGATCGAGCCAGCGGTGTGTGCGCTCCATCGCCTCCCGGGCATAAGGCTTGGCACAGGGGTAGTCTGTGCATTCATCGAAGGCCATGACGATGTCCGCCCCGATTTGGCGCTGCACGTCCATCACTGATTCCGGGGTGAAGAGATGGCGACTGCCATCGATGTGCGATTGAAATTTGACCCCTTCTTCGGTGATTTTTCGAATGTCCTGCAGGCTGTGAACTTGAAAGCCCCCACTGTCGGTAAGCATTGGGCCATCCCACGTGGTAAAGGCATGCAAGCCACCGGCCTTCTCGAGGATGTCGGTACCGGGGCGTAAGTACAAATGGTAGGTGTTTCCCAGGACAATGTGGGCGCGGACATCGGTCTTGAGTTCCTGCGGGTGGACCCCTTTTACCGTGCCGAGGGTCCCTACCGGCATAAAGATGGGGGTGGGGACTTCGCCATGGGCGGTGTGTAAGCGTCCGGCGCGCGCAGAACTGCCCGGATCACGGGCGTCGACATCAAAATGCATAGGGCAAAATTAGGCCTTTCCTTTGGACTACTTTTGTGCCAAGATGAGCACTGTCATGTTTTTACAATCGAGCCAAGCGGTCTTGTCTTCCCAGACCATGACGGCCTTGGCGGCCATCTTCTGGATTTCATTAGCCATTGTGGCGGTGGCCAGCTGGGTAGTGGTTCAAACGACGGGCCTTTGGTCCACTTGGAAGAAGGCGCCCGGTCAGGGGGTTGCCCCAGAGTCCTGTTCCATCATGATTGTGGGGCGCCATGATTCGGAAGGCTTCGAACGTTGGATCCATGCCGCGATGGAGGCGTTTCCCCATTCGGAAATTCTGGCGGTGGACAACCAAAGTGAGGACGAAACGCCCAATGCCTTGGAAGCGCTTAAACGAAAATATCCCCGCTTGGTGGTCGTGACCATACCTCCCTCGGAGCGCTTTTGGAGCACTCGCAAGCTCGCTTTGACTTTGGCCGTGAAAGCGGCACATGGAACGCATGCATTGTGGGTAGATACCGCGTGTACGGTGCCCACCGATCTTCAGGCCTGGCAGCGAAGTTTGACAGCGCCGATGCGCCGAGGAAAAGTCGTGGCCACCTTTGCCCCGGTCACTCTGCCCCCAGCCTCGCCGTTACCCCAACGCATCCAAGCATTAGGCCGGAATGCCTGGGCCGCAATCCGGTGCAGCCTTCGGATGCCGCTCCTTGCAAACGGCATCCCTACCGGCATGGTCCCGGTGAATTTTGCCTTTGAAATTGCCCGCTTCTTCGAGGTGAAGGGCTACCTCTCGAACATGCATTTAGACGGTGGGGAAGCAGAATTTCTCCTGGCTGACATCGCCGCCCATGGCCAGATCGTCCCCGTGGTCCATCCCCACGCGCTTCTCCAACGCCCTTGGCTTGAACGAAAAGATGCCAAAATGCGTGCACACCGTAGCGCATTGGAGCGCTTTGCCCCGGCTCGGTACGCGCTTCTCATTCTCCTCTTGGATGCCGTGGCGGCCACGGCGGGCCTGCATATGGTCCTCTTGTGGATGACCATGGATGATTTGAATTATTCCCCGGCGAACTACCCAGCCCAGGTCCGCTTTGTGGAGAGTCAATTGCAAGCCTTGCTCGCGCTCTACGTGGTCTTGCAGGTCGTTTGGACAGCCTATGCCACCGCGTGGTCGCGTAGACTAGGGTTAGGCTATTTGGGCCTTGCCTCTCCCATCTGGCTTCGAAGTCATCTCTTGTTTCGGGCCTTAACTGTATGGAAAAAATGACCCCTCCTGACCACTGGGCTTCCGCCTTCCCATTTTTGACTCCAGAAGCCGTCGCTAGGATGGAATTGCTGCCGCCTTTATACGCGGAATGGAATGCCCAAATCAATGTGATTTCCCGCAAAGACCAAGATGGCATCTGGGAGCGGCATATTTTGCACTCGCTGTGCTTGGGAGGCATCATGCCCCACCGTCCAGGCCTGCATGTATTGGATGTGGGAACTGGCGGAGGATTCCCCGGAATTCCATTAGCCATTGCTTTTCCAAATATTCAGTTTACCCTCGTGGATTCCATTGGGAAAAAAATTAAAGTCGTTCAGGCGATCGTTGATGCGTTGGGCCTGACCAACGTCAGGGCTGTCCATGCTCGGGCGGAAGCGGTCAAAGGCCCCTTTGACGTCGTGGTGACCCGCGCGGTGGCCCCTGC
>Ga0208807_1000063_pt1:10000-34827 | contig 34827 bp, 30 predicted proteins | sample Colrivmeta1555B3_FD_187665 | JGI IMG/M metagenome (GOLD analysis project Ga0208807, IMG submission 187665) | Estuarine microbial communities from the Columbia River estuary - metaG 1555B-3 (SPAdes) (version 2) | ecosystem: Environmental > Aquatic > Marine > Intertidal zone > Estuary... | reverse complement strand
CCTAGCGCGAAATAAACAGACCATTATTTGCTGCGCATCTACACTTAATAAATAATAAGACTGGGTCAACAGAGAGTTGCAGGACGGTCTGCTTGCGACCCCGAGAATTTGACTGCGATTGACAAGTGGGCAGGGCCTGCAGACGATGGACGCCGAGGTTCGCCTCAAGGTGCAAAGGAATGAACGATATTTTTCCTAAAAAAGGCGTGAGTGGCATAGGTTCAGATTTGAGTCGCGCCCTTGTTGCGGCAAAATTGGCCGGTGGTGTTATGGTCATCGACCGCAACTTCCGCGTTGTTATGATTGATCGGAAAGCAGCGGAATTTTGTCGTGTGTCGTCAGGCCAGTCTCAAGGAAAGCGGTTTTACGCACTATTCACCTCGTTGATGGGCAGTGCTCTCTCGGGAGAGCTGCACGATGTTTTCGGCACCGCCTGCACCAAGCGCTGGACACGCCCAGCAGACAATAAATTGCTCGATCAATTTGTTGACGCTTTTGGCCGAGAGCGCGCAGCGCTGATAAGTATTTCACTGGAAGCCTTCGAAGACCCTTCAAATACCTATGCTTTAATCAAGTTGGCGCTGCAGAAAACAGCGGTGCCCTCCGTCGACGAGGATTTAAAAAAAGGACCAGTATTGTTGCGCCCTGCGGCGGCACCGACACCCCCAGCATCCAAAGAGGTGCTGGTGGATGACAGCGTTGCATACATTGTTACTGATCAGCGCGGAATCGTATCCTTTGCCAGTGACAAGACCGAGCGCATTTTTGCCTACTCGAAGGAACTGCTTGAGGGTTGCTCTGTGCGCCTGCTTTTTCCGGGGCTGGATGAAATGGACAGTTTGGATTTAATTGCCAGTTTTGAGCGTCTCATCAGTCAGCATATTCAAGGCTATGTTTTGGCAGCGACGGCTGAGGGCAACGCCCGCTACCTGCACGTAAATTTATTTCGCTCAGCGGCCAAGGACGACGAGTTTGTAATTGTCTGCCGCGATTGCACCCACGCCAGCCAGCACGCCGATGACTTAATTAACCGCGCGCAGCTTTTTGATCTCACCTCGCAGCACATTGCAGATGGCATCTTAATGGTCGATGCGGAAGGCTTTGTCACCGAGATGAACTCTATCGCCGAGCAGCTATTGGGCGTCGAAATGGACGACTCCAAGCCCATCCAAATTCACAAGGCAATGCCGCTGGCGAGCGAAGAGACAGGCGTTGCGGTGACGCCAGTCCATGATGCCCTCAACAAAGCACTCAACGTTGAATCGAACCAATCCCTGTTACTGAAACTTCGCGGCGAGCCGCCGTTAAGCATCTCTGTATCCGCATTCCCGCTGCGCGATGTGATGGGAAAAATTAACCAGTGTTTAGTGATATTTAGACCTGTCAGCGAAGCTCGCAGAGTATCAACAAGACTCAAATGGCAAGCCATGCATGATCCGCTAACTGGTCTGCCCAACCGTGCGTCTCTCTCCTCGCGGATTCAAAAGGCGATTGAAATCGCTAAGTTGGAAGGCGCTATTCACGCGCTGCTATATATCGACCTGTACAATTTTTCTGTTATCAATGACACCAGTGGTCACACCGCGGGCGATGAGCTACTCAAGCAGTTTGGACACCTATTAGTTCGTGTGGCGGGCCCCAGCGACATCGTCGCCCGCATTGGCAACGACGAATTTGCGCTATTGATTCATCGGGTTAATTACGACAAAGCCATGGCGCTCGCAGAAAAAATTCTGTTTGAATTAAAAGAGCTCAAAATTCCATGGGAAGGTGAGGTGTTGAAAATTGGCGCCAGTATTGGCGGCATACTGATTGATGCGAATGCACTGTCCGACATTGACCTGATGATTTCTGCGGGATCTTCCTGCGCGACAGCCCGTGATAAAGGTCGCAATAAAATCCACTTTCAATCTTTCAACGAAGAAGTGGCCAAGCGGCGCACCCTTGCCACGGCTATGCCCAAAATTGTCTCAGCGCTTGATGAAAATCGCTTCACCCTTTTTGCTCAGGCCATTATGCCGGTAAAGCGCTCTCCAGGGCCCGACAAGTATTATGAGGTGTTGGTCAGAATGCGTGACAGCGACGGCACCATTTTGCCACCGTCAGATTTTATTCCTGTCGCCGAACATTTTTCGTTAATTGATGACCTCGACAAATGGGTGTTCAGCCATTCATTGAAGTTTCTGCAAATGCTTAAAGCCAAAGGTATCCGACTGCCAAAGCTGTCAGTTAACTTGTCCGGCAGTACGGTGGGCGATGAGAACGCCATTGATTATATCCTCGCCGGATTCAGCGACTCTGGAATTGCCCCCAAACATATACAGTTTGAAATAACCGAGACAGCGGCGGTGAAACATCTGCAGGAGGCAAAGCGACTTATCGCCACCTTGCGTTCTGTGGGGGTTTCGATTGCGCTCGACGACTTTGGCAGCGGGCTGTCTTCCTTTGCCTACCTCAAGGAACTGCCCATCGACTGCCTGAAAATTGATTCGAGTTTTATTCACACAATGGAAAATAGCGAAGTCGATTACTCGGTAGTGAGCACCATTAACCACCTCGGCCACATTATGGGCATCACAACTGTAGCCGAGGGTGTTGAAACTGAAAAGCAGGCGCAGCTATTGAAAAAAATTGGTGTCGATTACCTTCAGGGCTTTTTGTATCAGCATCCACAGCCGCTCAGCAAAATCACCTTTTAGTTGCGCGCTAGTCGCGCACTTTTAACGACGCTTTTAATGTCGCGTAGCCATCACTGCGCAGACGTGGACCATAGTCACTCACCACGTGGCCCGCAGCCAAATTGGCAAATGTCGCGGCTTCGAGACACTCGCAACCCTGAGTCAGTGCATAGAGATAAGCGCCCGCAAACATATCGCCGGCCCCATTGGTATCGACTGCTTTGACAGGCTGTGCGGGCGCATGCAGAAAGTCGCAGCCATTGAAAATAGTGGCGCCTCGACTCCCTCCTGTGACAACAAACTGCTTTGCTGTGCTCTTGAGTTGCTCCAGCGCTTGATCAATATCATCGGTTTCACACCACGCCAGCGCTTCCGCTTCATTGCAAAATAACAGATCAATTCCAGCGCCGACCATTTGCTTAAGTCCCTCGCGAAAGTGCGCCACTATGCCCGGATCCGATAGGCTGAGTGCCACTTTTGTCTGAGCTTCTCGCGCGCTGGCACACGCGCTCAAGGCAGCTTCGCGGGTGCTATCACCGGTGACAAGATAGCCTTCCAAATACAGGTATTCAGAGTTGGCGATTGCTTCGCGGTCGATGTCGTCTGTAGATAGTTGAGTGCTGATGCCAAGAAACGTGTTCATGGTGCGCTCGGCATCATCGGTAATCATAACCAAGCATTTACCGGTTGTGCCGGATTCGACCAGAGATTGCGGATTGTGATCGACACCATTGTCGGCCAAATCCTGCATATAAAAACGCCCGTAATCGTCGTTGGCGACTTTACAGGAGAAATAGCTTTTTCCGCCAAACTGACTGAGCGCGATCAGAGTGTTAGCAGCAGACCCGCCGCAGGCGCGCTTGGACATGACTAGATGATCTTTCAGACTCGCCTGCAAGAAGTCCTGCCGCGCCTCGTCAACCAGCGTCATTAAACCCTTTTTAATGTCCAGGTTGTGTAGGTCTTGGTCAGTAACGTCCAGTTCAGTATCGACCAAGGCACTGCCCAAGCCATAAACATCGTATCGCTTCATCACGTTGCTCTTTTTAGTGTCTGCTACGCTGGCGCGCGATGGGTAACAATGCCCTGCTGAGTCGCCAGAAATAGCACATCTGCGGGTTTTCGCGCAAACAGGCCATTGGTGACAACGCCGGTAATTTGATTGATCTGTTCTTCTAGCACGCGAGCCGATGCCATCGGATAGAGATGGTGGACATCTAAAATTTGATTGCCGTTGTCAGTGACAACGCCTTCGCGCCAGACAGGATCTCCGCCCAGTTTGACCAGCTCGCGGGCAACGTAGCTGCGCGCCATAGGAATCACTTCCACGGGGAGCGGGAAGGTGCCAAGAAAATCGACCCACTTGCTCTCGTCGGCGATGCAGACGAATTCGCTGGCGACTGCGGTGACAATTTTCTCTCGAGTGAGTGCAGCGCCGCCGCCCTTGATAAGTTCCAAGTGCGGATTGGCCTCGTCCGCACCATCGATATAAATAGTTACCTCAGGTGCCGCATTCAATTCGATAACGACCACACCAAGACGTCGAAGACGTTCAGCAGACGCTTCTGAACTTGCTACTGCGGCTTGAAATTTCTCTTTGTGCTCGGCCAGTAAATCAATAAAACAATTCGCCGTTGACCCCGTGCCAATACCAACAATACTGTCGCTATCGATTCTGGTTAACGTGTATTCCACAGCGGCGGCGGCCACGGCTTGTTTCAATTGATGTTGATCCACTGCAAACCTCACGAATAATTTATGTGCTGTGATTATACGGAGATAGTCAGAATAAAACAGATTGATTGCTTTCAGGCTGGCGTAAATTAGCTTATCAACATACCATTCATTATTCTCAACCCAATTATCGGAACCTCCATGCCGACCACGTATGTAAAGAAAATTCTCGATGCACGAATTTATGATCTCGTTATCGAAACCCCGATCGATAAAGCGCCCCTTTTATCGCAGAGAATGAACAATGAAATCTTGTTGAAGCGCGAAGACTTGCAGCCCGTCTTTTCCTTCAAGTTACGTGGCGCTTACAACAAACTGCGTCAGCTCTCGGAAGAGCAGCGTCAGACCGGTGTTATTGCCGCGTCGGCAGGCAACCACGCCCAAGGCTTAGCGCTTGCGGCGAAAAAGATGGGTGTGAAAGCAACCATCGTCATGCCAAGAACAACGCCACAAATTAAAGTGGATGCCGTTCGTGCGCGCGGCGCAAAAGTGGTGCTCATCGGCGACAATTATGACGCAGCCTCGAAGCACGCCCAGAAGCTTGTGATTGAGAAAGGCCTAGTTTACATCCATCCGTTTGACGACCCAGATGTGATCGCTGGACAGGGCACCATCGGCATGGAAATTCTCCGTCAATGGCCCGGTGAACTCGATGCGGTTTTTATCGCAGTCGGTGGCGGCGGTCTTTGTGCAGGGGTCGCGGCTTACATAAAATATGTTCGCCCTGGGGTAAAGATTATTGCCGTTGAAGCCGATGACAGCGCCTGTTTGGATGCTGCCATGAAAGCAGGGCGCAGAGTGAAACTGAAAGAAGTGGGTATTTTTGCTGACGGCACTGCGGTGGCTCAAATCGGCAAAGAAACTTTCAGGTTGCTCAAGACGCTAGTTGATGAAGTCGTTACTGTCACCACCGATGAGATCTGCGCGGCGATCAAAGATGTTTACAACGACACCCGTGCAATCTGTGAGCCCTCTGGGGCTATGGGTGTTGCAGGGCTTAAAAAATATGTTGAAAAGCACGGCATTGAAGGCAAGACGCTACTGTCTATTCAGTGTGGCGCCAATATCGACTTCGATCGCCTGCGCTATATTTCTGAGCGAACCGAAATCGGTGAAAAGCGTGAGGCCGTGTTGGCGGTAACCATTGATGAGCGCCCCGGCAGTTTCAAGGCGTTTTGCACGGCGATGCAAAAACGTAATATTTCCGAGTTTAACTATCGCTTTAGCGACGCACAGAAGGCACATATTTTTGTCGGTGCGCAGGTTACCTGCGATGACGACCGCCATGCTTTGGTGGCAGATCTGCGCAGCAAGGGTTATCCCGTGGAGGATATGACTGAGAACGAAGTGGCGAAGTTACACATTCGTCACATGGTCGGAGGACGTTCGCCGCAGGTCGGTGAAGAGCAGGTATTTCGCTTCGAATTTCCAGAGCGCCCGGGTGCGCTACTGAATTTCCTGACCCAACTCGGCGGCGGATTTAATATTTCCATGTTCCACTATCGCAACCACGGTTCTGCTTTTGGACGTGTTTTAGTGGGCATTCAGGCGTCGAAAAAAGACCTCAAGCAACTGGCTGGATTCCTCGACAATTTGGGGTATCAGTATGTCAACGAAACTGATAATCCAGCGTACCAGTTTTTTCTCGGCTCTTAATACAGCCGAGAAAAAGCGGGTAAGGGATGCTGGGTGTCGTGCAGATTGGTTTACAAAAGCTCGCCAATTTGACGAATTTGAATAGCTTCAATACCGTCGCCCGCGAGGGTATCCGATATCACCACCACCCTATCTTGCGGTGAAAACTCGTCCCGTTTGATCATAATTGCCGCAGCTGCTGCCAGCGTTTGATCAGAGTCACTACCAAAATCAATCTGATAACTCAGGACATTTCGGTTCAACACCAGTTGACGGCGAGTCGCTGGGTTGTTGGTAAAGGCGCAAATAATGGGCTCTTGGGGGTGGCAGTTGGTCACCCGATTAGCCATCCGTCCGCGCCGCGTAGGAACAATAATCGCTTTCGCTGAAATAGCCTCGGCGAGGTCAACAGCCGCTTTGGCAATGTGCTGTTTGTCGGTGGTGATGACGAGATTGTCGGTAAACAACAGTCCGCGACTGCTCTCTGTTGAGCGAGCGATGCGATCGAGAGTTTCAACACAGCGCACCGGGTATTTGCCGATAGTTGTTTCCCCCGACAACATAATCGCGTCCGCTTCCTCGTAGACAGCGTTGGCGACGTCAGTCACCTCCGCGCGAGTTGGGATGGGGTTCTCAATCATTGATTCCAGCATGTGTGTCGCAACGATAGCGCGTTTGCCCATCTCCGCACAGGTGCGAATAATGCGGCGTTGAACCCGCGGCAGCACTTCGAAGGGAATCTCTACGCCGAGATCGCCGCGGGCCACCATCACGCCGTCCGCCGCCGCAATAATTTCCACCATATTGGTGATCGCCTCTTGGTCTTCAAGTTTGGCGATAATTTTGATCATGTCGGCCTTGTCACCCAACAGTTCGCGAAGCTCTTCAACGTCTTTTGCGGCGCGGACAAATGAAAGGGCAATAAAATCGACGTCTTGGGCCATGCCAAATTCGATGTCGCGGCGATCTTTTTCCGTAATTGCTGGTAAGTTCACACGAATACCGGGCAAGTTGACGTGGCGTCGGCTCTTCAGCAGACCGCCGTCGATTACCTTGCATTGCATGATGCGCTCTTGTTTGCTGAGCACCTCGAGATTGATTAACCCGTTGTCTACGGTAATGATATCGCCAATGTCGACGTCATTAATGAGGTCATCATAATTAACATGAATAGACGATGACTCGACGTCCTCTGCCCCGCGAGCAACAATCGAAATGGTGTCCCCTTCATGCAGGTGCAGATCATTAGCCATGTCACCCGTGCGGATTTCCGGACCCTGTGTGTCGAGGAGAACGGCGATAGGGTGGTTGAGTCTGCTGTTAAGAATTTTAATGGAATCAATCACTTTCTTGTGTGATTCATGATTGCCATGAGACATGTTCAGGCGCGCCACGTTCATGCCAGCATTGGCAAGATTTTCCAGCATTTCAAGCGACTCTGTGGCTGGCCCTATGGTGCAAATTATTTTTGTTTTGCGCATATTATCTCTTGATCGGTTGCGATTTTTTGTAAGGGAATATCCCACGTTTGATGTTCAATGGCGTCCATTTGTTGGCAGCTGTGGGCGAGGCCAACGAGCAGTGGATGCCGGTTTTGCAGCGTGCTGTTGGCCAGCGTGCGATCGTAAAATCCGCCGCCCATACCAATTCGGTTACCGCTGCGATCAAAGCCAACCAAGGGTAAAAAAACCACATCGAGTGACCAGACTGGGGCAACTGTTGAGGTCCCTAAAAGGGGCTCTAAAATACCAAAGCGATTTTTTTTCAGAGGGTCGCCGCGACGGTATTCGACAAAATACAGTCGGTTAGCTTTCAGTGGGTGGATTACAGGTAAAAAGCATAGCTTGTCCGCGTTTAACGCGATATCTAACAACGGTGCCGGATCAATTTCGCCATCGCTCGCAAGGTAGAGCGCTACTCGTTTTGCGCGCAAGAAAAAACCTTGGCGGGAAATAATTGCTGCCAAGTCTTGAGCAGCGACACGCTGCTGAGCAGGATTTAAAGCCCGTCGTTTTGTTCGTAGCGTTTGTCTAACGTCGCTAAGATTCATCGGTACACAGCTATGGGTAAGTAAAAATCCCAGAGTGCCGCTGTCAACGTGGCCTTGAACCGAAAAGTTCAAGGTGGTTTCAATCGCAACATATCAGGCTTTCCGACGCACGGAAGTGCACAACAATGTTGGCGGAAAGGAACCAGGTAATAATTATCGGCTCAGGGACTTCTTGACTGGCGCACACCCTAGGAGGGGCAAGTATAGCAGAGCCGTCAAAAAAGAATCGACTAAAACCGCGGCAATCGTTTGCTTGCGCACAACTTAGCGGTCGAGATCAGACAACGCGTCAGAGAGTTTGCTGTTAATTGATTGTAAAACCTGCGCTGTCTGACTGTTGCTGGCGGCATTTTTTTCGCTGCGAATCAAGTCGTGGGCCAAATTCAGCGCAGCCATAACAGCGATGCGTTCAACGCCGATAATGTGCGAGCCGCGGCGAATTTCTTCCATTTTTTCATCGAGTAATTTAGCCGAAAGCTCAAGCGCTTCGCGCTCTTCGGGCTTGCAGTTGACCTGATACTCTTTATCGAGAATACGAATTTTCAGAGAAATAGACGCCATGATTAGTCCACGTTGAGGCTTTTCAGCCGATTGATCATCGTTTCTATTTTTTGTCGCGCCATTTCATTTTGTTCCAACAGCTTGCCGCGCTCGCTGGCCAAGCTTGATTCGCGGGCCCGCAAGGCTTGGTTCTCACGCTTAAGCTGATGGCATAGCGCGATCAAGCTATCGAGGTTCTCTTCTAACTTTTCGAAACCACTCATAATTGGGCGACTTTGTATATTTATTGCGGACAAGGTTAGCCGACTAACTATAGGCATTGCTATTGATTTGGTCAATTACAACCTGCGTGCGCGGGCTATTTACTGTTTTGTTGCGCGCGTTGCTATTCTAGCGATGTAGCGTGCAGTGGTATTTATACAATGATAGGATGCCAACTGCTAAAAAAGAGGCGAAAAAATGACATTTGAACAAGTCCAAGAACTGTTTTTTGAGTTGCGTGTCAACGCCGAGCCCTCTGGATTTCACGGATTTTTGTGCGGTCGTCTATGCAGCGGCGCAATGCCCTTGGATCAGCTGATTGCGCTGTCGATTGACTGGCTTGGATTGTCTGACGAGCAAGCCGATGCCGCCGAAAACCGGCTGCGCGATTTTTATCAAGTGGCGCTGCACAGTCTTGAAAATAGTGCATTTCTGTTCCAGCCTTTACTGCCAGACGACGAGCTGCCATTGCCGGAGCGTTTGGTCTCTGTCGGCCTTTGGTGCAGCAATTATATTTCTGGTCTCGGCGAGGGAATGAGCAGCGAGTTTGCTGTCTCTGAAGATGCCCGCGAAGCGCTTGAAGATATTGCTGCGATTGGACAGGTCTCGGTGGATTTCGACACCGATGAAGATGGCGAGCGCGACTACGCTGAACTGGTCGAATATATTCGCATTGCCGTACAATTAATCTTCGCCGACTTGCACTCTGACGTGCAGGCCGATGAGCCCACTATTCATTAAAACCATTAAAACCATTAAAACCATTAAAACCATTAAAACCATTAAAACCATTAAAACCATTAAAACCATTAAAACCATTAAAACCATTAAAACCATTAAAACCATTAAAACCACTAAAATGTTCACTCTACTAACAGCCAAGAGTCGTTGCGATGATTACAGCGAAAGAATATGCCGCTAGGCGGCGAGAATTAATGTCCATGATGCAGGGCAACAGCATTGCTGTTATCGCCGCTGGCAGGGAAAAAGTCCGCTCTAAAGATATTCATTATCCCTACAAGCAGGCGACCAATCTGACCTATCTCTGTGGCTTTGCCGAACCTGAGTCAGTGCTGGTGTTAACCCCAGGCCGAGCGCAGGGCGAGTGCGTGTTATTTTGTCGTGAAAAAGATAAGTTGCGTGAGACTTGGGATGGTTATCGCACTGGCCCGGAGCGTGCGGTGATTGATTTCGGCGTTGACGATGCGTTCCCCATTGGTGATCTCGACGAAATACTCCCAGGCATGCTGGAAGGTAAAGAGCGGGTCTACTACAGCATTGGGCGAGATGCGGAATTTGACCGCCATCTAATGGAGTGGGTCAACGAGGTGCGCGGCAAGAAAGGTCGTGGCACGCCACCGCCGGGTGAGTTTGTCGATGTCGATCATCTGTTGAGTGAAATGCGTTTGATCAAAACCGCCGCTGAGTTAAAGCTTATGCGAAAAGCCGGTGAGATATCTGCACGCGCCCACTGTCGCGCAATGAAAGTCGCCAAGCCGGGAATTTTTGAATACCAACTTCAGGCGGAAATTGAACACGAATTTATCCATTCAGGCGCCAGTGCACCTGCCTATACTTCAATTGTGGGTGGCGGTGCGAATGGCTGTATTTTGCACTATGTGGAAAATCGCAAGAAGATAAACAATGGCGATTTGGTTTTGATTGACGCTGGTTGTGAGTTCGAAAATTACGCGGCAGACATTACGCGGACGTTTCCGATTAACGGCAAATTCAGCCCTGAACAGGCAGCGATTTACGATATCGTGTTGGACGCCCAGTTGCAGGCCATCGCAGCGTTAAAGCCAGGCGCACCCTACAGTGGGGCCAACGATGCCACCGTGCGCGTTATCACTCAGGGCCTGCGAGACCTGGGTATTCTCCAAGGCGACGTCAGCGAGTTGATCGAACAGGAAAGCTACAAAGAGTTTTACATGCATAGCTCGGGCCACTGGCTCGGCATGGATGTGCATGATGTTGGCGATTACAAAATTGACAACCAGTGGCGTGTATACGAGCCCGGCATGGTGGTGACGGTCGAGCCGGGTATCTATATTTCGCCCGACAATAAATTGGTCGCGGAAAAATGGCGAGGACTGGCGGTCCGTATCGAAGACGATATTGCGATTACCAAAACCGGTTATGAAGACCTCACCTCAACTGTCCCTAAAACGCGACATGATATTGAATCATTAATGGCAGGTTAACTTGTGGTAGAGGCTCAGACAGTTCAGACGGATACCGAATACTACGACATCGTTATTGTTGGCGGTGGCATGGTCGGTATCAGTTTGGCTCTGCTCCTGGCTCATCAACAGCACTCGTGGAAGATATTGCTGCTTGAAGCGCAGGCCTTCCAAGCCGCAGACAAATTTGAATACCGCCCCAGTTTTGATGCGCGCTCCACTGCTGTGTCCTGGAGTAGCCGCAAGATTTTCGAGGCGTCCCAGCTCTGGGACGCACTTCAATCCCACGCCAGTCCCATTCACCATATTCATGTCAGTGACCGCGGCCACCTTGGGCTCACCCGCATTGATGCGGCGGAAGCTGGTGTAGACGCCCTAGGTTACGTAATTGAAAACAGCTGGATGGGTCGCGTGCTAATGGAGCGACTCGCCGCCAGTGATGTTGAAGTTGTAGCGCCGGCCCGAGTTGCCAGTATGACACCGCTCAAGCAAGGCATGAGCATTGCCCTAGATGATAGCGAGCGCAACATCCACGCAGCGCTTGTGGTAATTGCTGACGGTGCCCAGTCGCAAACCGCACAAAAAATGGGTATTCAGAGCAACACACAACCTTATGGTCAGCAGGGAATAATCGCCAATATTGCCGTGGAGAAACCCCATGACGGCATTGCCTACGAACGTTTTACCGAACAGGGGCCAATGGCGATGCTGCCGCTGCCCGATTTTGAGGGCAGTGCGCGCTGCGCGCTGGTGTGGACAAAACCGAACGAAGTAGCCGAACAGCTTATGGCCGCGACGGATGATGTATTTTTGCAGTTATTGCAAGACAGCTTTGGCTATCGGTTGGGGCAGCTGCAAAAAGTCGGCACTCGGCATAGCTACCCTTTAGCCCTGACCACCGCAAGTGAACAGGTGCGGCGCAACCTTGTTGTGCTGGGTAACGCGGCCCACAGCCTGCACCCTGTCGCGGGACAGGGGTTTAACTTATCCCTGCGCGATGTCGCAGTGCTGGCCGAAGTACTTGGCAAAGCGCGCTTACAGGGCGTCGACTTTGCCAGTTTAGATGTCTTGCAACGCTATCAGGCGCGCCAGCTCAGGGATCAGCAGAACACCTTGCTGTTCAGCGACGGTCTGCCAAAACTGTTTGCAAAAGCCTCCTCGACTGTGGCTTTCGGTCGCAACGCAGGTTTATTAATGATGGATTTAAGCCCCGGCCTGCGCACTGGCTTTGCCCAGTTTGGCATGGGCATGGTCGCCAAGGAGGCGGAACATGGTTGATTCTCATCGGTTTGATGTCATTGTTGTCGGCGCTGGCATGGTCGGCGGGGCGTTTGCTTGTTTATTGGCGCGGGCGAACCCGGCAGTGCGTATTGCCCTGATCGAGGCGCACCAGAGTGATCCGTTCGATCCGCACACATTTGATCCTCGCGTGGCTGCGCTCACCGAAAAATCGCGCGCGGTTCTGCAGAGTTGCGGTGCTTGGGCGCATATTGCGGCGACAAGGGTCAGTCCGTATCAGGCGATGGAGGTTTGGGATGCTGAGGGTATGGGGCGCATTCATTTTGACTGTCACGATGTGCATCAACCCAATCTCGGTCATATTGTTGAAAATTCGCTGGTCGTCGAAAGCTTGTTGGCGGAGCAGGCTAAGCTCACCAATATCGAGTTTTTTTGCCCTGTTCAGGTGGCGCGCTACCAACGTTTAGAAAATGAGGTTACTCTCGATTTACAGGATGGCCGTCTGTTGTCAGCACCGCTATTGGTCGCTGCCGATGGTGGTAATTCAGCCATTCGGCAGGCATTTAATTTTGCCACCCGCGAGTGGGACTATGGCCATAGCGCCATTGTCACCACTGTGGAAACAGCCTGCGCCCATCAATACACAGCTTGGCAGCGGTTTATGCCAACGGGCCCCTTGGCACTCTTGCCCTTAGCCAGCAGCGATGGCCGCCATTACTGTTCGCTGGTTTGGTCGCAACAATCCGATGAAGCCGAGCGGCTGATGGCCTTAGATGACAGTGCGTTTTGTCAGCAGCTGGGGATGGCCAGTGAACATTGTCTTGGACAAATTCTGTCGACTGATAAGCGTTTCTCGATTCCCTTGCGCCAGCGCCACGCGATAGATTACGCGGCAGAGCGGGTTGTGTTGCTCGGAGATGCTGCTCACACCATTCATCCACTGGCCGGTCAGGGAGTCAATCTTGGTTTCGCGGATGTGGCTGCCTTGGTCGATGTTCTCTCCACGGCTGTGGCGCGCGGCAACGACCTGGGTGCGTTGTTTACGCTGAATAAATATCAACGTCAGCGCAAACCAGAGAATTTGACGATGATGGCGGCGATGGAGGGATTTAAGCGTCTCTTTGCCTCCGACAATCTGGCACTGCGATGGGTGCGAAGTACGGGTCTCACTCAGATCGATCGATTGCAGCCGGTTAAAAATCAGATCATTAAACAGGTGATGGGGCTTTAATCTTTAGTCACACGCGTGCGCTGACCAGAACGGCGTGCCCACTGCGCCTTACGGTTTATGGGCAACCATAATTAATTTGAACGAGCCGCTGCGGCCAACTTCCTCGACGCAGGAAAAATAATCTCGGGCTTTCTTTTCCAGCGCAATAAAATTATTCACCACAAAAAGCGCCCGCCCGCGTGATGTTATAAGCCGCTTGGTGGCGCTGAGAAACTTCTCCGTCAGCGCGCTATCAATATTGAAACCCTGGTGAAAGGGTGGGTTACAGACAATGGTGTCGAACCGCTCATTGAGTTCACTGCCAGCATCACCTGCTACCACAACCCCGGCTATGCCTAGGGCGTTGAAATTAGCGTTGCAGGCAAGCAGCGCGGCTGCGTTATTGTCGGTGGCGACAATTCGCTCAAACCCGAACTCATTGGCTGAGCAGGCCAAGTAACCATATCCACAGCCGAGATCGAGCAGTGATTTTGCGTTGTCGCCCGCTGGGTAGCGCTCAAGCAGTTTTGGCAGATAGCCGATTAAGAAGGCGCTGCCTTGATCGACTTTGTTCCAGCCAAAAATGCCGGGCTTGCTGAGCAAGGTCGGTTTGGTATTGATGGCGCGCAGTTGGGTGTAGTCTTTGTCGTCGAGAGGGTCATCGCTGACGCGGTATTTAGAGATTATCGATAGATAGTAAATGCCGTTTTTCTGGGGTCTGCTGCTATCGCCAAATAATTGGCAGGCGGCGTCTGTGTAGGTTTTTATTCCGTCGGTTTTTTGGCCGCTGAGAATAAGTTGGCCGCCGTCTTTGAGCAGTGCGCTAGCGCAGTTAATAATGTGGTGTGTTACGGCACGTTCTTTGGATACGCGGAACAGAACATGGTCGAAACTTGCGGGCTCGAGGGTCGAGAAATCAAAGTCGTTAAACTGCGCTTCCATCCCAGTCGCTTGAGCACCTCGGGCAATTTCGTCGCGATTACTGAATAAGACGCGCTGACTGGTTCCTGAATGAGCGACAGCATTCCATGCCGTTGAGGCCCAATTTTCGTCAGCAACAATAAGGCATTTTCCCGTCAGGGGGGCGAGTTGCTGGACGAGGAGTTCGACGCTTTGATCGTTCATATAATAGAGGCAACTTCGTCAGGAGTCAGGGCGCGGTACTCGCCGGGTTCAAGGGTTTCGTCTAAGGTAATACCGCCAACCTGTGTGCGATGCAGTGCTTTAACGTGATTGCCAAGCGCGGCAAACATGCGTTTCACTTGGTGGTATTTTCCCTCGGCAATGCTGAGCAGAACCGTTTGATCATCAAGTACCTCGAGGGTTGCGGGCAGACAGGGATGCTTTTCACCTTCAAGCCAGACGCCATTGGCAAGTCTCTCTTGATAGTCTGGGCTAATTGGCGTGGCAAGCTCAACGCGATAGATTTTCTGACAGTCGCTGCGGGGCGCAGTCAGGCGATGATTCCACTGGCCATCATCGGTGATCAGCAGCAAGCCTGTGGTATCGACATCGAGACGGCCTGCGACTTGAAGCTCTGCGCTGCGGTGTTCATAAATCAGATCCAGCGCAGTGGTGTGGCTGTTGTCGCGGGTTGCAGATACCACTCCCGCGGGCTTGTTGAGCATAAAGTAACGGTGCGCTGCCTTGCTGATAATCGAGCCATCAATGCAGATTTCTTCGTCACCTGAAATTTTTTGCGCAGGGTTGGTGATGATCTCGCCGTCAACGGTGACCTCACCAGCTTTGATAAAACGTTTCGTCTCTACCCGCGAGAGGTCGGTGGCATTGCTGATATATTTATCGATGCGAAGGGTCATTTAGCGTTCAACAGTGTGGCCGCCTCTTTTGCGAAATAGGTGAGAATGCCGTCAGCGCCGGCGCGCTTAAAGGCGAGTAGCGATTCTAAAATAACCGCATCGCGCTGCAGCCAGCCCTTTTCGAAGGCGGCGCAATGCATGGCATATTCACCGCTGACTTGATAGGCAAACGTTGGCGCTTTTAATTCATCCTTTACTCGACGGACAATATCAAGATAAGGCATACCGGGTTTGACCATAATCATATCGGCACCTTCTTCGAGATCTAGCGCGCACTCATGCAGCGCTTCATCACTGTTGGCAGGGTCCATTTGGTAGGTTTTTTTATCTCCACCTTTGATGTTGTTAGCGGAGCCGACGGCATCGCGGAAAGGTCCGTAGTAGCTGGACGCGTACTTTGCGGCGTAGGCCATGATCATGGTGTTGACAAAGCCGTGATCTTCGAGCGTTTCGCGAATGGCCCAGATTCGTCCATCCATCATGTCGGATGGTGCAACAATATTGGCCCCCGCGTCGGCATGGGACAGTGCCTGCTTGGTCAATGCTTCAACGGTAATGTCGTTGAGCACATAGCCGCTCTCTGGGTCAATAATGCCGTCTTGGCCGTGGGTGGTAAATGGGTCTAGGGCAATGTCAGTAATCACCCCTAGTGCGGGAACAGCCGCTTTAATCGCTCTGACCGCACGCTGCGCTAAGCCTTCAGGATTGTAAGCCTCCTCCGCAAGCAGGGACTTTTTCTCTGCAGGTATCACGGGGAAAAGTGCCACGGCAGGAATGCCGAGAGAGGCGGCCAGTTGTGCCTCTGCCACCAGTAAGTCAATCGACAAACGCTCAACGCCGGGCATCGATGCGACGGGCTGTCTTTGTTCTGTGCCTTCAACCACAAACAGGGGAAGAATCAGATCGTCGGTGCTCAGTGCGTGCTCGCGGACCAGTCGACGCGAGAAGTCAGTGCTGCGACTGCGGCGCAATCTGCTGTAGGGGTAGGATCCACGTTGGCTGGAAAAACTCATAACTGCTCCGGAAAATACTATGACTCAAAGTCTCGCTGCGCAGGTTGGCGGCCAGCTCAGCAATAATTCGGCAATAATACGGAAAAACAGCGAGAACAACATGCCTTTATCTCGCTGAAGGCATTCCTGCAGGCTCAGGCGGTTTTGTCTTGTTTCGCTATTACAGTGTTTTGAAGACTTTTTCGGCGGCATCAAGGGTGAACTGAATGTCGTCATCTGTATGCGCTGCGGACATAAATCCTGCCTCATAGGACGCCGGCGCCAAGTAGACGCCCTGTTCGAGCATGCCATGGAAGAACTTGGCAAAGCGCTGCGTATCGCACTGCATAACTTGTTGATAATTGACGATATGCTCTTCTTCGGAGAAAAACACACCCCACATCGTACCGACATGGTTGCTGGTCATGGCAATGCCTGCTGCCGCTGCTCGTTGGCGCAAGCCTTTTACCAGTTGGTCTGTGTGAGCAACAAGCGGATCGAGAAAGTCAGGTTGTGAAATCAAGTTCAGTGTCGCCAATCCGGCGGCCATCGCCACAGGATTGCCTGACAGCGTACCCGCTTGATACACCGGCCCGAGCGGTGCGATCTGCTGCATAATTTCTCGCTTGCCGCCAAAAGCACCCACTGGCATACCACCGCCAATCACCTTTCCGAGACAGATCAGGTCGGGTTCAATGCCATAGTAATCACTGGCACCTTTGGCGCCAATGCGAAAGCCAGTCATGACCTCATCCATAATCAGCACGGCACCGTGGGCGCTGCAGCAGTCGCGAAGTGCTTGCAGAAAGCCTGGAATGGGCGGCACACAATTCATATTGCCGACAACAGGCTCAACAATAATGCAGGCGATCTGTTCGCCAATATCAGCAAAGGTTTGTTTTAGCTGCTCTATATTGTTGTAGCTTAGGGTCACCGTGTGATCTGCCAAGGACGCGGGAACACCCGGCGAGCTGGGAACGCCCATGGTGAGTGCGCCCGATCCAGCCTTAACCAGCAGAGAGTCAGAGTGCCCGTGATAGCAGCCCTCAAATTTCACAATTTTGTCGCGACCGGTGTAGCCTCGAGCGAGGCGAATAGCGCTCATAGTTGCCTCAGTGCCTGAGTTCACCATCCGCACCATTTCCATGCCCGGCACCCAGTCGCATATTTTGTCAGCCAGCAAGATTTCGAGCTCGGTCGGCGTGCCAAAAGTCAGAGCCAAATCCAGTTGCTGTCGAATCGCATCGAGTACAGCGGGGTGGCCATGACCAAGAATCATCGGCCCCCACGACATCACGTAGTCAATGTAGCGTTTACCGTCTGCGTCAAACATGTAGGCGCCTTTCGCGCGCTGAAAGAATATCGGCGTGCCGCCCACTGCACGAAACGCTCGAACAGGCGAATTCACGCCTCCGGGAATGTGTTTTTGTGCAGCGGCGAAAAGTGCTTCTGAGCGCGGGTTTGACTGAGACATGAACGAATCCTAATAGCGTTGTATGTAGTTAAAGACAGAAAGCAACTTCTGTGCGTTATTCCGAGCAGGCGACCGGATGGCGATCCGATGGCAGTGTTGCTTGCCGAACGACACCTTCTTTTTATAGGGAGTGCACGGCGACCCCTCATAGTACGGTGTTATCTAGGCAAATGGTTTGACGATAACGAGAATTACGGCAGCGACGAGAAAAAGCACAGGAATTTCGTTAAATACACGGAAAAATATGTGAGTTTTGGTGCTGCGATCGTCACGCAGCTGCTTCATGTAGTGCGCACAGGCAAAATGGTAGCCAATTAAAACTGCAACAATCGCTGCCTTCAGTTGAAACCACAGTTGACTGAGATAGTAGTCCGGCGCCATTGATACCAGCCAAACGCCCAGTCCAACCGTTGCGATCATTGATGGCATAGCAATACCATTGTAAAGTTTGCTCTGCATAATTTTGAATCGTTCTATACTGACCGAGTCGTCAGCCATGCTGTGATAGACAAATAGTCTAGGCAGATAAAACAGCGCCGCAAACCAGCAGATGACGGCAATTAAATGAAAGGCTAGAACCCATTCGTACATTCGTTGTTTCTCCATCACGGCTAACAATGTCTTAGCGTTAGCGGCGCCGACAAAAGCCGCAGGGGCAGCAAAATTTGGGGTATTATAGTCATATCGAAAACGTCTGGATAATGAAAAGAGAATACAAGTGATTAAAGTTGGCATCGTAGGAGCAACCGGGTATACCGGCGTCGAATTGTTGAGACTGCTGGCGGGGCATCCGCAGGCGCGGGTTACCGTTATCACGTCGCGCGGTGAGCAGGGTAAGCCTGTTGCAGACCTGTACCCCAATCTCAGGGGCATTGTTGACCTGACATTTTCCGATCCTGACTTGGATACGCTGGGCGCTTGCGATGTGGTTTTCTTTGCCACGCCACACGGCGTTGCTCAGAGTATGGTTGCCGACATCCTCGCCCTTGGCGTTAAGGTTATTGATCTTTCTGCCGATTTTAGAATTAGAGATGCTGATCTTTGGGAGCAGTGGTACGGCCAGCCCCACTCAGCACGCGGCCTTATTTCTCAGGCGGTCTATGGGCTGCCAGAGTTCAATCGCAAAGACATTAAAAGTGCCAGCCTAATTGCCTGTCCAGGGTGCTACCCGACCAGTGTGCAGCTTGGCTTTTTGCCTCTGATTGAAGCCGGTTGTATCGATCTTGAAGATCTGATTGCCAACTCCGCCTCGGGCGTTAGTGGTGCGGGGCGTCAGGCCAGCGTTGCGAATTTACACACTGAAGTGAGCGACAGTTTTAAAGCCTATGCGGTATCGGGGCATCGTCATCACCCTGAAATTGTGCAGGGGCTGGGCGATATGGCGTCAGGGAAATCAGTCGGGCTGACCTTTGTTCCTCATCTGTTGCCGATCAATAGAGGCATTCACACCACGCTCTATGCCAATTTAACCGACCTTAGTGTTGATGTGCAGGCGCTTTTTGAAGAGCGCTACAAAGACGAGCCGTTTGTTGATGTGCTTCCCGCTGGGCGCTACCCCGAAACGCGCTCCGTGAGAGGTTCTAACTATTGCCGTATCGCAGTACAGCGCCCGCAGGGCGGTAAAAAAGTGGTTGTTTTGGTTGTCGAGGACAACTTGACCAAAGGCGCATCAGGCCAGGGAATCCAATGCATGAACATTATGTTTGGATTTCCCGAGAGCGCAGGCCTGACCGCCGCCGCGCTGCTTCCCTAATGCGCGAAAGCAGATCTATCGTTGTCAGGCATCGCCCCGGGCAGAAATATGTGTTGTCTATCGGATTGGCCGTCCTGTTAATCTTGACGCTGTTTGCAGGTAAGTTTTGGGGTGGTCGCTTTTTTGAAAGTGAAATGCGCGAAAAGGGACGTCTTGAAGAACTTACAGTCGATCAGGCTGAAATAATTGCAGAGCAAAAACTGCAGTTGCGCGCCGCGCAGCTAAGCTCAGAAGTAGATGCCGCTGCGCTGGAAAGCGCCCGGCAAGAGATGATAGTGCTGCAAAAAAATGTCTATCAGCGCGATGAGCAATTAAAACTCTATCGCGAGTTACTGCAGGACAGCACGCAGCCCGATGGTTTGTCAGTGACCGATTTGAAGTTGAGCGACAGCGGCGGCATGATCAGCTATCGCTGGGTGGTAAGGCAAAAAGCCGCGAAGATGAAAACGATTGAAGTGTTGGGCGAGGTATGGGTGATAGGCAGCAAAGGTGGCAGGCTCGTTGAGTTGTCTCTCGCAGATCTCGATGACACGATTGTGGCCTTGCCAATTAAGATAAAATTTAAATACTTCTCGATCAATCGCGGTGTCATAAAGTTACCCGAGGGCTTTGATCCGAAGCAAATTAGAATAACCTTGCGTTACCCGAATAAGGGCGCGCTAGAGTACGATCAAAAGTATGATTGGAGCGTAGAGGGATGAGCATGTTTGGTTCAAAAAGTGACGGCGACAGGGGCGATCCTGCTCTGGGCGCGACAACCCTGCTAGCAAAGGGCTCTCGCGTCAGTGGCAATTTAGAATTTAAAGGCAATCTAGAAATAGAGGGCGAAATTGTCGGCAATATTACGTCAGAAGACGAAAACGCGCGGATTCGCATATTGCAGGGTGGCTCGGTCAAGGGTGATATTGTGGTTGCGACCATTATCGTCAATGGACGTGTTCGAGGCGATTTGTACGCGAGCAAACACGTGAAATTGGCGGCAAAGGCTGTTGTTGAAGGTAATTTAAATTACAATCTAATTGAAATTGAAAAAGGCGCTGAAGTTGTTGGTAGCTTTGTTTATCATCAGGCCCGCACAAACGTGACGCAATTCCCTGCAGATTCAAAAGAAGTGTCGAAGAAGCCGTCCTAAATTTACAGCATGTTTAATCAAAGCGGACGTCACGGCATGAATTGCCGCGACGGCGCAAGAACGGAGAAAAAATGTCAGTCATTGAAACATACACGCCCACACTGCTAAATATTACCGACAATGCAGTGGCAAAGGTGAAGCGTCTGAAAGAAGAGGAGGCTAATGAGCAGTTGAAGCTCCGCGTCTTTGTTACGGGCGGCGGCTGCTCAGGATTTCAATATGGATTTTCATTTGAAGATGCTATGGCTGAAGACGATACCCAGGTCACTAAGAACGATGTCACGGTATTGGTTGACTCTCTAAGTTATCAGTACCTCGTGGGCGCAACCGTTGATTATGAAGAGGGATTGATGGGCTCTCGATTCCTGATTACCAACCCAAATGCATCAACAACCTGCGGCTGTGGTTCTTCCTTCTCGATTTAAACGTTGATCGACGACTGTTTACCCCTTGTTAAGGCAAATACAGCGCGCCTAAAATTGCGGGCCTACTTGCCCCGGTGACCCGAGGCAAATTGCCAGGTAAAGAAAGTACTCGCTGCCGCGCAAGCCACGCAAAAGCGCAGGCCTCCACCCAGCTTGGCGCGAGACCTAGATCATCGGTCGTGCTAACGACGCTGCCGGGGAGGGTTTCCTCTAACCTTGCCATGAGCTGATTGTTGAACGCACCGCCGCCACAGACATAGACTTCATCAATGTTGTCATCAAGCGCAGAAATTGCATCTCCGAGTGTCTGAGCGGTAAATGCTGTGAGCGTCGCTTGGACATTCTCGGGTGGAAGTGAGTGATCGGTGAGTATCGATTCCAGCCACGCCAGATTGAACTCTTCGCGCCCCGTGCTTTTAGGCGCTTCAAGGCCTAAAAAGGGATGGGTTTTAAGTTGTTTCAGCAGCGCCGCGTCCACTTGGCCAGTTGCCCCCCACGCGCCCTTGTCATCGTAACGCTTGCCCGTGTGCCTTTTGCACCATGCATCAAGTAAGAGGTTGCCCGGCCCTGTGTCAAAACCGTAACAAGCACCGTCAGCGGGTAAGACCGTGATATTGGCAATGCCGCCAATATTGGCAATAACCCGCTGGCGCTGGGGATGAGAGAACAGCGAGTGGTGAAATGCGGGCACTAGCGGAGCGCCATGTCCTCCTAGTGCAACATCTTTGCGCCGAAAGTCGGACACGACACTGCAACCAGTGCGGGCAGCAATAATATTGGCATCGCCAATTTGTTGGCTAAAGGCAATGCTGTTGGTTTTGGGTGGCGAGTGCCGAATCGTCTGGCCGTGGCTGCCAATGGCCACAATATCGTCAGGTCCAATTGACAGGGACGCCATGAGAGCCAGCGCTGCATCGGCAAACAAATGTCCGAGCAGATGGTCCGTTTCACCGTGAAGTTGAACACTGTCGAGACCGGGCTGGCTGAGATTTAAAATATTCAGCCGCAGCGCGTCTGAAATGGGGTGAGTATAGGTACCGAGGAGTTTTAGCTGACCTTGATCAAACGACACAGCGGCAGCATCGATGCTGTCGATGCTTGTGCCCGACATGAGTCCTAAATAAAGCGTGGCCTGAGACATGGTAATGCTCAGTTAGCGCTTGCGGGGCCTCCTCGTAAAGCCCCCGGGCTGCTCGACGCAAATTTAGAGGTGCTGGCCGCTTGGGCCAGTTGCGTCAGAGCGAGATTCGTCGCCGACTGGAATGCCGCTAACTCCGCCTTTGATATAGGGTTGGCTTGCGGCAGCTGCACGGTGCGAGGGTTGCGGTGTACGCCATTAACCAAGAATTCGTAGTGTAAGTGTGGGCCTGTTGCGTAACCTGTTGCGCCCACTGTTCCAATCAGTTGGCGCTGACGTACCGTTTGCCCGCGGGTCACTTTCTTGCTGTTGAGGTGTAAGTACTTAGTCACGTACGCTTGTCCATGCTGAATAAAAACGTAGTTGCCATTGGCCGCACTGTAGCCCGATCCAATAACTTTGCCATCGCCGCTGGCATAAACCGGCGTACCCCGAGGTGCGGCAAAGTCGATACCGCGGTGGGCTTTGATCATTTTGTGGATGGGATGTTTACGTTTAAGGTTGAATTCAGAACTGATGCGAAAAATATCGAGGGGCGTGCGCAGAAATGCTTTTCGCATGCTCAGCCCATCGGGGGTGTAGTAATCCGTCTGCCCCTGCTTGTTTGTATAGCGCACCGCTTGGTATGTTTTGCCGCGATTTGTGAAGGTCGCTGCAACAATATTACCCACACCCAGCTTTTCGCCAGAGAGATAATGCTCTTCAAACAGCATCGAGAAGGAGTCGCCTTGGCGAATATCAAATACAAAGTCAACGTCCCAGGCAAAGATATCTGCCAGTGCCATAATCAGCTTATCGGGCAAATTGGCTTTTAATCCTGACATATAAAGAGAGTCTTCAATTACGCCCTCTCTATATGTCAGCAATGTGTCGGGCACCTGCACCTGTTCTTTAGATTGGTATTTACCGTCTTTAAGTGTGTAAACCCGGCTGACTAACTTAGATTGTATATAGTGCAGTTCCTCAAGCTCCCCATTGCTATTTGAGCCAAAGCGCAATATTTCTCCGGGATAGATGTCGAGGAGCAGCTTGCCATCTTTAGAAGAGGTAATTCTGTGCACATCTGTGGGGCTGAAGGAGGCGCGCGCGAACAGTGTCGACAAACTATCACCGCTCGTGACTTTTTGCTCGCGCCAAGTAAGCGATGATTCTGGGGCCTCGTGAGAGGCATCCTGCTGATCAATAGTCTCGAGCGAGGTATCCAGAGGAATGGCCACAGATTCCGCAACCTGCCTGTTTGCTGCAGCATCACTCACAGGATATAGCGTTAAACCGAGCAAGCAGACACTCACAGCTGAGGCCAAAATAACATGACGCCGCGGAAAATCCTTCAACGCGGAGCGTATCGAGCGCTCTATCCGACGCATTTTATTAAGTACCATGGCAACCAATCTCATTCTATTTTGGCAAGTTTAGCCTAATAAATGAACTAGTTACAGAGACAAGCTCGAGCTTTTTAGACGTTAAGCATTATTCTTAAATGAGCGCCTAAGCCCGCAAGGGGCCAGAAATTCTTGTAATTGCCCTGCCAATGTGTAGAGTTGGCGATCTCCAAAATGACCAGCGAAACCAGTACCGATGAAACAAAGTGGTAACCAGTTAATTAACGAATTGCGCGAGCGTGGGCTAATTGCCCAGCTGTCTGCTGATGACGCCCTCGAGGTGCATCTCGACCAACCCCAAGCCATCTATTGTGGATTTGACCCGACCGCCGATAGTTTGCATCTCGGCCATTTGGTGCCATTACTTGTATTAAAGCGCTTTCAGCAGGCCGGTCACACCCCAATAGCCCTCGTCGGCGGCGCCACGGGTCTCATTGGTGATCCGAGTTTTAAGGCCGATGAGCGCAAGCTCAACACGCCAGATGTGATCGCAGGTTGGGCGGATAAAATCAAACAGCAAGTCAGTCAATTTATCGACTTTGATTGCGGCCCCAATTCGGCAATTGTTGCCAACAATTTAGATTGGACCGCACAAATGTCTGCCCTCGAATTCCTTCGCGATATCGGCAAGCATTTTTCGGTCAATAGCATGATTCATAAAGAGTCCGTGAAGCAGCGCTTAGAGCGTGAAGGCTCTGGCATCTCATTCACTGAATTTTCCTACGCGCTGCTGCAGGGCATGGACTTCGCCGAGCTCAACCGCCGCTATGGATGCACTTTGCAAATAGGCGGCAGTGACCAGTGGGGTAATATAGTAGGCGGTATCGATCTGTGTCGGCGACAAAATCAAACGCAGTGTTTTGGATTGACAGTCCCGCTTATTACAAAAGCGGATGGGACCAAGTTCGGCAAAACCGAAGCAGGTGCCGTGTGGCTAGATCCTAAAAAGACCTCACCCCTGGCGTTTTATCAGTTTTGGCTCAATGTTGCCGACGCTGACGTATACAAATTCCTCAGCTATTTCACCTTTTTAAGTGTTGCCGAGATTGCCTCTATAGAGGACGCAGATCGTTTGGCCGCAGGGCGACCCCAAGCTCAGTCTGTTTTAGCTGCAGAGGCAACGAGGTTAGTGCACGGTGAAGAGGGCCTCGCAGCCGCCTTGCGAATCACCGAGGCGCTCTTTAATGGCGACCCGAACATGCTTTCAGAGGCCGACTTTG
>Ga0208807_1000063_pt1:0-7500 | contig 34827 bp, 30 predicted proteins | sample Colrivmeta1555B3_FD_187665 | JGI IMG/M metagenome (GOLD analysis project Ga0208807, IMG submission 187665) | Estuarine microbial communities from the Columbia River estuary - metaG 1555B-3 (SPAdes) (version 2) | ecosystem: Environmental > Aquatic > Marine > Intertidal zone > Estuary... | reverse complement strand
GGTCGGTGGTTCAAATCCACCCAGACCCACCAATTTTTTGAAAAGATTGGGGCTATAGCTCAGCTGGGAGAGCGCCTGCCTTGCACGCAGGAGGTCAGCGGTTCGATCCCGCTTAGCTCCACCAATTCACTGTTACAAGAAGTTAGCGATAAGCTGTTTTTATACTGTTTATCACTGGCTTTTTTTATGCCAGATGCTCTTTAAAAAGATGGTTGTTAAATATTGTAAATTTTTTCAAGGCCAGTTTGTATTTTATACACATCTGTCCGGCGAAATTGTTACAAAACTATGAAAATAGTACGTCACAATAAAGTCTTGCTAGCTTGTACTGTATGGTCAAGCGAGTAAGCGCATACGGTGAATGCCTTGGCAGTTGGAGGCGATGAAGGACGTAGGAGCCTGCGATAAGCTTCGGGGAGGTGGCAAACACCCTTTGATCCGAAGATTTCCGAATGGGGAAACCCACCCATCATAAGATGGGTATCATGCACTGAATACATAGGTGTATGAAGCGAACCCGGAGAACTGAAACATCTAAGTACCCGGAGGAAAAGAAATCAACCGAGATTCCCTAAGTAGCGGCGAGCGAACGGGGAGCAGCCTGCAAGTGATAGCAGTAGTGTTAGTGGAACAGTCTGGAAAGTCTGGTAATAAAGGGTGATAGCCCCGTACACGAAAACACTTCTGTGGTACTAAGCTTGCGATAAGTAGGTCGGGACACGTGTTATCCTGATTGAATATGGGGGGACCATCCTCCAAGGCTAAATACTACCAACTGACCGATAGTGAACTAGTACCGTGAGGGAAAGGCGAAAAGAACCCCTGTGAGGGGAGTGAAATAGATCCTGAAACCGTATGCGTACAAGCAGTAGGAGCGGACTTGTTCCGTGACTGCGTACCTTTTGTATAATGGGTCAGCGACTTATTTTCAGTGGCAAGGTTAACCGTATAGGGGAGCCGTAGGGAAACCGAGTCTTAATAGGGCGTTTTAGTCGCTGGGAATAGACCCGAAACCGGGCGATCTATCCATGGCCAGGTTGAAGGTTGAGTAACATCAACTGGAGGACCGAACCCACTAAAGTTGAAAATTTAGGGGATGAGCTGTGGATCGGAGTGAAAGGCTAATCAAGCCCGGAGATAGCTGGTTCTCCTCGAAAGCTATTTAGGTAGCGCCTCATGTCTCACCACTGGGGGTAGAGCACTGTTTCGGCTAGGGGGTCATACCGACTTACCAACCCGATGCAAACTCCGAATACCAGTGAGTGCAATCATGGGAGACACACGGCGGGTGCTAACGTTCGTCGTGGAGAGGGAAACAACCCAGACCGCCAGCTAAGGTCCCAAATCTCAGTTAAGTGGGAAACGATGTGGGAAGGCTCAGACAGCTAGGAGGTTGGCTTAGAAGCAGCCATCCTTTAAAGAAAGCGTAATAGCTCACTAGTCGAGTCGGCCTGCGCGGAAGATGTAACGGGGCTAAACTGAGAACCGAAGCTGCGGATGCATAGTTTACTATGCATGGTAGAGGAGCGTTCTGTAAGCCGTTGAAGGTGCATCGTAAGGTGTGCTGGAGGTATCAGAAGTGCGAATGCTGACGTGAGTAACGATAAAGGGGGTGAAAAACCCCCTCGCCGGAAGATCAAGGTTTCCTGTCCAACGCTAATCGGGACAGGGTTAGTCGGCACCTAAGGCGAGGCCGAAAGGCGTAGTCGATGGAAAACAGGTTAATATTCCTGTACCTCTTTATACTGCGATGGGGGGACGGAGAAGGCTAGGTGATCAGGGCGTTGGTTGTCCCTGTATAAGCTTGTAGGGAGATCTCTTAGGTAAATCCGGGAGGTCATATCCTGAGGAGTGATATCGAGCTCAATTGCGAGCGAAGTCATTGATGCCATGCTTCCAAGAAAAGCCTCTAAGCTTCAGGTATAAAGAGACCGTACTCTAAACCGACACAGGTGATCAGGTAGAGAATACCAAGGCGCTTGAGAGAACTCAGGTGAAGGAACTAGGCAAAATGGTGCCGTAACTTCGGGAGAAGGCACGCCAATTTTGGTGACGGGACTTGCTCCCCGAGCTGAAGTTGGCCGCAGAGACCAGGCCCCTGCGACTGTTTATCTAAAACACAGCACTCTGCAAACTCGTAAGAGGAAGTATAGGGTGTGACGCCTGCCCGGTGCCGGAAGGTTAATTGATGGGGTTAGCTTAGGCGAAGCTCTTGATCGAAGCCCCGGTAAACGGCGGCCGTAACTATAACGGTCCTAAGGTAGCGAAATTCCTTGTCGGGTAAGTTCCGACCTGCACGAATGGCGTAACGATGGGGGCGCTGTCTCCACCTGAGACTCAGTGAAATCGAAATCGCGGTGAAGATGCCGTGTTCCCGCGGCTAGACGGAAAGACCCCGTGAACCTTTACTATAGCTTGGCACTGAACTTTGAACCTATCTGTGTAGGATAGGTGGGAGGCTTTGAAGCGTGATCGCTAGATTGCGTGGAGCCATCCTTGAAATACCACCCTGGTATGTTTGAGGTTCTAACGCAGACCCGTTATCCGGGTCGCGGACAGTGTCTGGTGGGTAGTTTGACTGGGGCGGTCTCCTCCCAAAGAGTAACGGAGGAGCGCGATGGTACACTCAGCATGGTCGGAAATCATGCTATGAGCGCAAAGGTAGAAGTGTGCTTGACTGCGAGACTGACACGTCGAGCAGGTACGAAAGTAGGTCTTAGTGATCCGGTGGTTCTGTATGGAAGGGCCATCGCTCAACGGATAAAAGGTACTCCGGGGATAACAGGCTGATACCGCCCAAGAGTTCATATCGACGGCGGTGTTTGGCACCTCGATGTCGGCTCATCACATCCTGGGGCTGGAGCTGGTCCCAAGGGTATGGCTGTTCGCCATTTAAAGTGGTACGCGAGCTGGGTTCAGAACGTCGTGAGACAGTTCGGTCCCTATCTGCCGTGGGCGTTGGAAAATTGAGGAAAGCTGCTCCTAGTACGAGAGGACCGGAGTGGACGAACCGCTGGTGTTTGGGTTGTCATGCCAATGGCATTGCCCAGTAGCTACGTTCGGACAGGATAACCGCTGAAAGCATCTAAGCGGGAAGCCCCTTCCAAGATTAATTTTCCCTGGGAGTTTAACTTCCCTGAAGGGCCGTTCAAGACTAGGACGTTGATAGGTTGGGTGTGGAAGCGCTGTGAGGCGTTGAGCTAACCAATACTAATTGCCCGTGAGGCTTGACCATATAATGCAAGCTAGACAGCCGGACCGGTGTTTATCGGTACAAGCTGACCAAGAAAAAACCAATATTTGACAGCCATCGACCTAATTTGACTCTGAAGCAGTTTGCTTCGAGGTCATACCAGTTTGCCTGGTGACCATAGAGAACTAGAACCACCTGATCCCATACCGAACTCAGTAGTGAAATGGTTCATCGCCGATGGTAGTGTGGGGTTTCCCCATGTGAGAGTAGGTCATCGCCAGGCTTCTAAATAAAAAAACCTCAGTCTTATGACTGGGGTTTTTTTTCGCCTAATGTTCTCGCGATTGCTCCCTACTTAAAGCCGATTGCTGTTAGCGGGTGTTAATTTTCCCTGTTTTAGCAGGCCTAGTGAGCAACCTTGAGGCATAATGCCGCATCAATGTTCTGGATTACCATGTGGACTACTTTCTCTACTTAGCAGCTGGCGCCCTCGCGGGTTTGCTCAGCGGCCTTTTTGGACTCGGCGGCGGCATTATTATTGTTCCCGTCTTGGTATTTCTGTTCACAGCGAGCGGATGGTCTCAAGATATCATCACTCATCTTGCCATTGGCACATCGCTTGGCACCATTGTCGTCACATCCATGGTCTCCATAGCCACCTTCCAACAACACCGTATGATTCGCTGGCCAATAGTCAGGTCATTAGCTGCTGGAATCGTGGTAGGTGCTTTTATCGGCGGTTTTGCCGGCAGTCAGCTTAGTGGTTATCTTTTGCAGCTGCTGTTCGGCTGCCTTATGATTTTGGTCGCAGCGCAATTAGTTTTCGGCAATCCAGCACGGGAGAGTGATCTGCCATCGTCGGGCTTGCTTGGCGGCGCTGGTTTTATGATAGGCGCCCTGTCATCGGTACTGGGAATAGGTGGCGGCAGCCTCACTGTGCCTTTTCTAACCTATCGTGGGGTCGTGATACGTCAAGCGGTCGCGGTCTCTGCGGCCTGCGGTTTGCCGTTGGCGCTCGCCGGCGCTGCTGGTTATATTATTTCAGGCTTCAATTCTACGAATTTGCCTGACGGTAGTATCGGTTACCTGTTTTTCCCGGCGTGGCTCGGCATTGTGCTCGCTAGTATGCCATTCGCTCGTCTGGGCGCTCGCGTTGCGCATCGGCTGAATGAGCGCCGCTTGCGGCAGCTCTTCGCCAGCATCTCGCTGGTGCTTGGTGTGCGGTTTATTTGGATTAACAGTCCACTCGTGTTGGGATCCTAAAGATGCAAGAAAGTCAGCGACATATTTTAGAAATTCTTAAAGACGGCGAGTTTCATTCCGGCGAAATGTTGGGCAACGCGCTGGGCTGCAGTCGCACCGCTGTCTGGAAACATCTGCAAAAACTTGAGCAGCTCGGCCTCGGTGTCGAAACCGTCAAGGGGACAGGTTATCGTGTCGCTGGGGGTATAGAACTTCTGCGCGCTGACAAGATATTGAGCATGCTCTCACCCGCGGCTAGAGCGCTGTGTTCCGGGCTAGAGATCTTCGACACCATTGACTCGACTAATCGCTACGCCCGAGAAATGCTCAGTGGCGAAGCGGCCTCAGGAAAGGTGATTCTGGCAGAGCAGCAAAGCGCAGGCCGTGGTCGGCGTGGGAAAACATGGATTAGCCCGTTTGCGGCTAATATTTACCTGTCAATACGATGGGATTTTGAGCGCGGTGCGCAGGCACTTGAGGGACTCAGCTTGGCAGTGGGTGTCGCGGTCAAACGAGCGCTAGCATCCCAAGGACTCGAAGGAGTTCAGCTTAAATGGCCGAACGATATTTACGTTACAGGCAAGAAGCTTGGCGGCATATTACTCGAAATGGTGGGCGACCCCGCGGGGGCTTGTTCGGTCATTGTTGGCGTAGGAGTGAATGTCAAAATGCCACCAGAACAGGGTCGCCGCATTGATCAAGACTGGACTGATGTCGAAGCTGTCTTGATGTCACAGAATATGCCCCGCAGGGCGGTGCGCAGTGAGCTAGTTGCCAAGCTTGTGTCAGAGATCACTGTCGTCCTGAGTGATTACCAAGAAAAAGGCTTTGCTGCTTACCGTGATGAGTGGCAGGCCGCAGATGCGTTTTATGGCCTGAGAGCAGCTATTATTACGCCAAAAGAAACCATCACGGGTTTGGTGAGAGGCGTGGACGTCAATGGCGCACTCTGCTTAGAGTGCAGTGATGGAAGGGTAGAGACGTTTATTGGTGGCGAATTAAGCTTGAGGGTGCAAGAGTGATTCTAGATATCGACGCGGGTAATGGGCGAATCAAGTGGCGACTGACCGGGGGGTTAACGAAGCCCCTATTGGGTTCTCAGGCGACCGATTCTGTGCGTCAAGGGCAGTCGCTCGCGTTGCCTGAGACAGCCTCAGTCGTCCGTGCGCGTTTGTCGTCTGTTGCTGGCGACGAAGTGGCAGCAAGTCTCGCAAGTCAATTAGCTCAGCAGTTCTCTATTGATCTTGAACTGGCTGAGGTCACGCAGACCGCAGCGGGGGTCATTTGTGGATACAGCGATCCGCGGTCTCTAGGAATAGATCGCTGGCTAGCGGCAATCGCCGCCTTCGCGCAGGTCAAAAATACAGTTGTTGTGGTTGATGCTGGCAGCGCCGCAACTATTGACATTGTTGTTGCACCCGGACGCCACCTTGGCGGTTATATCGTCCCCGGCATGCGGCTGATGCATGATGCGCTCTGGCAGGGCACCAGTCGCGTTAAAGCAGAGGCGCGCCCCCCCGAGGACATAAACACTCCCGGCATGAATACCAACGATGCGGTTAACAGGGGTTGCCTTCTCATACTGGTCGCAGCCATCGAAAAGCTCGTCGCACAATACCAAGGCGCCCTCGTGATCACTGGAGGCGACGGGCCGTTGCTGATGGCGCATTTTTTTGAGCGAGCGGTTTATGTTCCCGACTTGGTGCTGGACGGCATGGGCCTGGATGGCGTCGGACTGCGTCCCTTTAAGGCTGCAGAAAAATGAAGACCCTTATTGCGTTGATTTTAATGGTCAATTGCCTTGGGTTTTTTATGCTCAAGCATCTGCAGTCCCTTAGCGCCTCGGTCGAGACCCCGGCTCATCAGAACTCTCTGGATCTGCCGTTGGCCGCCCATTCGCTTACGCTGCTTTCTGAATTATCCACACCTGAGCTGGAGGCGCTGGTTCGCGCGGCAAGTGAGCCGCCAGTAGTTGAAGGTGCGGACGCTGATTCGCCCCTTTGCGATATCATTGGCCCGTTCAGCACTGAGCAGCACGCGCGCGACGCGTTAGCGGTCCTTTTACCGGAGTTGTTGAGTGCAGACAGCTCTATTTTCATGGTCACCGAAGACCAATTTATACTGAAACTACCTCTTGATGTCACCGCCAGCCCCACCGAAGCGCTTTCAGAGCTGTTTATAGGCAAAAAAAGATACCAAGAACCCTGCATGAAGGTTGCTAATATGCGTGAGTTTCACTAGAATCGCGCTCCGTTATTGAGACGCTGGCGTAGCTCAGTTGGTAGAGCAGCTGACTTGTAATCAGCCGGTCGGGGGTTCGACTCCTCTCGCCAGCTCCAATTTTCACGGTAAAGCATTGATTATGTTGGCCTTTTGTCGGCATCTTGTTGACAGGTCATTGTTTTGCAATGAAAATATACGGCCTTTTTTTGGAGGGATTCCCGAGCGGCCAAAGGGATCAGACTGTAAATCTGACGCGAAAGCTTCGGTGGTTCGAATCCACCTCCCTCCACCAGTTAGAAAACGAGGCGATTTTATCGTCTCGTGCAGTGCAGATGTTTGGAAGGTAGCGGCCTAGTGAGTAGCTCGGAATTATCGAGTTCCCTCTTCCGTTATAGGCTGCAAGAGTAGTGTCGGGCGGGCATAGTTTAATGGTAGAACCTCAGCCTTCCAAGCTGATGATGCGGGTTCGATTCCCGCTGCCCGCTCCAAGTTTACAGTTTGGATGGTAAAGGTTGTGCTCATATAGCTCAGTCGGTAGAGCACTTCCTTGGTAAGGAAGAGGTCACCGGTTCAAATCCGGTTATGAGCTCCATAGTTGTATAGGTTTGCCTCGCGTGACATGAGGGCCTGTGCGGAAGTGACAGTAAAGTAGTTCGCGTAATTTACGAACGTTGATAAATGTTATTTTTTACGTTTTTTTATACGGGCAGCGTGTTGCCTGCTGAGGAGATACTGAGATGGGTAAAGCAAAATTTGAAAGAAACAAGCCACACGTAAACGTAGGCACCATTGGTCACGTAGACCACGGTAAGACCACGTTGACAGCAGCCATGACACGCGTA
>Ga0208807_1000016_pt1:70000-87500 | contig 92131 bp, 103 predicted proteins | sample Colrivmeta1555B3_FD_187665 | JGI IMG/M metagenome (GOLD analysis project Ga0208807, IMG submission 187665) | Estuarine microbial communities from the Columbia River estuary - metaG 1555B-3 (SPAdes) (version 2) | ecosystem: Environmental > Aquatic > Marine > Intertidal zone > Estuary... | reverse complement strand
TAATAATTAGATATAAAAAAATTTATTCTTATAAATTGTTGAAAATAGATATAGTTAAAATACTAATATACTTTTAAAATCTTATGCTGCTATTTTACAATCCTGACACATTTAGACTTTTTTTAAGCAAATTATATTAATTACTATATCCAAGAAATATTATACTACATTCTACTTAAAATAACAATATTAATATTGTTATTTTAAGTAGAATGTAGTATAATATTTAATAAGCCCGGATAGCTCAGTTGGTAGAGCAGTGGATTGAAGATCCTCGTGTCTCCAGTTCGAATCTGGATCTGGGCATTTATTAGGAATTGGGAAAAGTATTAAAAAACTTAGTAGGATCATTTTGGAATGCTAACTCTACTATTCCTAAAGGTCCATTTCGATGTTTTGCAATTATTAATTCCGCAGTAGTGATCTTTTCATTCTTTTCAACCATGGAATTGTAATAATTTTCTCTATATAGCATTAATACTAAATCTGCATCCTGTTCAATAGATCCACTTTCACGTAGATCAGATAAAACAGGCCGTTTATTAATTCGATTTTCTACATTTCGACTTAACTGAGACAATGCAATAACTGGGATTTGAAATTCTTTAGCAAGATTTTTAAGGGCTCGAGTAATTTGAGAAAGTTCTTGAACTCGATTTTCAGATTTTAATTTTGAATTTACTAATAATTGCAAATAATCAATAATAATTAATCCAATATTATTTTGTTCAAATAATATTTGTTTGATTTTGGAACGAATATCTTGAGTTGTTAAATTTGGTTGATCATCAATAAAAAATGGTAGGCGAGAATACTTTTGAATAGTCTCTTTTAATTCATGCCAATCTTCTTTATATAAATTTCCAATTTTTAACCGTGTTTGGCTTATACCTGTTTCATTTGATAGCAAACGATATATTAATTGCTCTTTTGACATTTCAAGGCTAAAAAATAATACTGGTACTTTATATTTTTTAATTATATTTTCTGCTACATTTAAAACAAAAGCCGTTTTTCCCATAGAAGGTCGCCCCGCAAGTATAATTAAATCAGATTTTTGAAAACCTTGTGTTAAGGAATCCAAATCATAAAAACCAGATGCTAAGCCAGGTAATTCTGGTTTTAAAGCTTTTTCTTTTAATTCTAAGAAAACATTTGAAAACAATTCTGGAGTAGTTAGTTTTTTTTCATCTATCAATTCATTTGTTAATGAAAAAGATTTTTTTTCAAACTCGTTTAAAATTTTTTCTAATGGAATATTTGTAATATAAGCTGAATTAATAACTTCATAGCCTAAATTAATTAATGAACGTCGTAAAAATTTATCCTGAATTAATTGAATATATTCTTCTAAATAAACTAAATTTGGAATTTGATTAAGAAGTTCCAATAAAACTTTTGTGCCTCCAATTTTATATAAACAACCGGTTTCTTTTAAAAAATCATTGACTGAAAATACATTTATGGAAAGCTTTTTTTTATACATCTCGACAATAGCTTTATAAATTTCTTGATGATTTATAAAGTAAAAAGTTTCAACGCGAACAGTTTTTATTGTAATTTCAATTGCTTCATAATTAATTAACAAACAACTTAAAATAATTTTTTCTGCTAGAAAATTGTGTGGCAAAGGTGTATCTGCAATTGAAAACTGTATTTTACTGTTAAACTTTTTCATAATCATTAAATTTTGGATTTTGTCTTAAGGTAAAATAACAAACCTTGTCTTTTAAACATATATTTATTAGTATTGTAGTGTGCGTCCTTAGTTCAGTTGGTAGAACGCTAGTCTCCAAAATTAGATGTCGAGGGTTCAAGTCCTTCAGGGCGCGGTTCTCTTAAAAAAGAAGAGGTGTATATTACAAAATAGAATTTTAAGTATTCAAAATTTCCGTAACTAATTGATTTTGTAAAATTTTAACAATTTCGTTAAAAGTTAATACTTTTAACGAAATTGTTAAAATTTTTTTCGGTTAATTAAAGTTAAAATTATATATCTCTATTCTATCAAGAAATAAAAATAAAATTATATGCCAAAAAAAATAACTGCATTGATTAAATTAGCATTGCCTGCTGGAAAAGCTACACCTGCTCCTCCTGTAGGTCCAGCTTTAGGTCAACATGGTGTGAACATTGCAGCCTTTTGTAAAGAATATAATGCTCGAACTGCTGAAAAAGTTGGACTTATTATTCCAGTAGAAATTTCAGTTTATGAGGACAGAAGTTATAGTTTTGTTCTTAAGACACCACCAGCTTCTGTTTTATTAGCTAATGCTGCAAAAGTTAAAAAAGGTTCGTCAACTCCAAATCGCGTAAATGTTGGATCAGTAACAAAAGCACAATTAGAAGAAATCGCGAATATTAAATTACCAGATTTGAATACTACTAAAATAAGTAGTGCAATAAGAATTGTTGAAGGAACTGCTCGAAATATGGGTATTACAATTATAGATTAATATTTAAGTTTATACGTTTTTAAAAAAGAAATTATATGCGAAAATTATCCCGACGTCAAAACGAAAACCTTAAAAAAATTAAAAATGTTGTTCATTCAAGTTTAGAGGAAGCAATCAATTTACTTCAAGACACTGCTACCGCTAAATTTATTGAATCTGTTGAATTACATGCTAATTTGAATATTGATCCAAAATATGCAGATCAACAATTACGTACAACAGTGACATTACCGCATGGGGTAGGAAAATCAGCGCGCATTGCTGTTTTAACAAATGAAACAAATTTTACTGAAGCAAAAGAAGGCGGAGCTGATATTGTTGGTAGCCAAGAATTAATTGATGATATAAGTCAAGGTAACATTAATTTTGATTTATTAATTGCAACACCAGACATGATGCCAAAATTAGCAAAACTTGGTCGAGTTTTGGGTCCAAAAGGATTAATGCCTTCACCAAAAGCAGGAACTGTGAGTACAAATTTAACAGAAACATTATCTGAATTCAAAAAAGGAAAATTTGAATATAAAGCAGATAAAACAGGGGTTGTTCATGTAAGTTTTGGGAAAGCTAATTTCTCAAAAAATCAATTAATGGAGAATTTAATTTCATTATACCAATCAATACAACAAAATCGTCCTACTGGAGTAAAAGGTAAATATTTTAAAAGTTTGTTTATTTGTACTAGTATGGGCCCCTCTATTCAATTAGATTTGAATGCATTTGATTAATATATCAAAAAAGCTAAATCAAGATCTAAAAATTAAATTTACATATATATACATTACATATTTAAAATAATAAATTTTATGTCAGACAAAATTAATCAAATTGTTGAAGAATTAAAAACGTTAACTTTATTAGAAGCATCAGAATTAGTAACAGCAATTGAAGAGACTTTTGGAGTTGATGCATCGGCAAGTGTAGGTGGTGGTATTATGATGACCGCTGCGCCAGCTGTTGTGGAAGAAGTTGAAGAAAAAACTCAATTTAATGTAATGTTAGATGAAGTTCCAGCTGATAAAAAAATAGCAGTGTTAAAAGTTGTTCGAACTTTAACTGGATTAGGCTTAAAAGAAGCGAAAGAGCTTGTAGAATCAACACCTAAAATTGTTCAAGAAGCAGTAAGTAAAGATACTGCAGAAGATGCGAAAAAACAAATTGAAGAGGCAGGCGGAAAAGTTTCATTAACGTAGTAATTTAGTTTTTAAGAAAGAGAGTTTATACTTGTGTTAATTCTCTTTCTTAAAAACTAAATCGGTGTAAGAAATTATTTTATCTACAAACTAATCAGTGTTTAAACAAAACGGTTTTTATTTAATTAGATCTATTTTGATTAATTGTATCTGTTAATGAACTTAAAATTAACTTAATTGATCGTACAGCATCATCGTTTCCTGGAATTGGAATATCTACTAAATCAGGGTCACAATTAGTATCTAGAATAGAAATGATAGGAATACCTAGTTTACGGCATTCTTGAATGGCTGTCATTTCACGTTTTTGATCAATAATAATTGCTACATCTGGCAATTTAGTCATTGTTTTAACGCCATTTAAATGTTTTCGTAATTTTTCTAATTCTTTTAAACGTAAAGATGCTTCTTTTTTTGGTAATAAATTAAAAATGCCATCAACTTCTTGTTGTTCCAAAGTTTTTAACCTTTCGATTCGACTTTTTAATGTGATCCAATTTGTTAACATTCCCCCTAACCATCTATGATTTACATAATATGAACTACAACTATTTGCTTGTTGAGCAATTACGGCACTTGCTTGACGCTTGGTTCCAATAAATAGAAATGTTTTGTCCTCTGAGGCTGCTTTTGCTACATAAGAGTTTGCTCGTTTTAATAATTGCGCAGTTTGAACTAGATCTAATATATGAATATTATTTCGTTCTGTGTAAATATAGGGAAACATTTTAGGATTCCATCTATAAGCTTTGTGACCAAAATGAACACCAGCTTCTAATAATTGGGCTAAATTAATATCAGCCATAAAATTTTATAACTCCTTGTTTAAATAACTTTGATTTATTCTAGTATAAAATAACATTAGCAGATTGAAAAGAAATAAGACTATATTTTTGTTTTAATTTTTTCTAGATTAATTTTAGTTTTATTTTCGGAAATTTTATTAAAGCAATTTGTGTAAGTTTGATACCCTGTCCCAGACGGGATTAAATGTCCGATAATTATATTTTCTTTTAAACCACGTAACCAATCTACGCGCCCTTCAATAGCAGCTTTAGTTAAAACACGAGTAGTTTCTTGGAAGCTTGCTGCTGAAATAAAACTTGGATTATTTAATGCTGCTTTTGTAATTCCTAATAGTAATGGAACATAATATGCTGGGCGTTTATTATGACCTTCAATAATTTCATTAATATATTGAATATGGTACAAATCGACTACTTCACGAGGTAATAATGGTGTATGTCCTTCATGTGTAATTAAAACTTTCGTAGTCATTTGTTTAATAATCACTTCTAAATGTTTATTTGCAATTGAAACACCTTGTGATTCATAAACGGATTGAACTGCATTTAATATTAATAGTTGAATTTTTTTAAACGCTCGATAACTTGCTTCATAATTATTTACCAAACGGTATGAACTAGAAAATGTTTTTTCACTTGAAAAAAACTGTTTTTTTATTCCATAGTAATTAAAGTAAATTTTTAATAAATTATGCGGATTAATCTTATCATTTTCTTTTATTGTAGTTCCTAGTTTTTGGAATTCGAAACTAGAATCAATGCTAGTTTTTTGTATTAATAGACTTTTCTTTTGATTTGTTGCTAAATGTTTATTTGTAGGTTTCTTTTTTCTTGCTTCTAATAATTCTTCTATTCTCGGTAAACCTTGTACAATATCTCCTGTAATCTCTTTTTCAAAATTTAATAAACCAATTACTTCACCTTTTTCAATAAATTCACCATTTTTACAATACACACTATTTACTTCCTGCTCAAAATAATCTTCTGTTATTGAATGAATTCCAATTGATTTACTAAAAGGGTACTTTAAAAATTTTAAACCAGTTAAGTTAGTATTAAAAGAAACTTTTTCTTTAACTTTATTTACAACTAACTCAGAACTTTTCAATAGCAATGGTAAACATTGTTTAATTTTTAATTGTGTATTCTTAATTTGAAGGCTATTGATGGGATTTATTTTTTCTTTTTCTTTTGTTACTGATAAATTATTTAAAAATAATGGAATTGGAGAACTGTAAAATTTTCCATTTTTTTTTATAAACATTTTTGAAAACTTGATTTTAAATCCATATGATTTTTTATTTGGATCTAATTTTTCTACAATTGAGCGTTTAGTAATATCGTAATAGTTTAAAAAAGTATTATTTTTATAATTAGGAATATGCTTATTTAAGCCTAACAATTTATATTGTAAATTACCTTTTTCTTTAGAATCATCGGTTTTACAATTTGGAAAAAAGTACGGACGTCCTTTTTGGATAGTTAAGTATTTACCATTATCAATTAAAACTTTTCCTGTTTGATCTACATTAATATTATCAATTATTAATTCATTAACTGTTTTATTTTTTCCTTGTTCTTTTTTAACAGTTGTACAATCATCATTAGAAATTAAAAAAATCTGTTTTTTAGTTGAACGTTTTGATTTGAATTTTACTACTTCTAGAGAATTCATAGTAATTGATTCAAGATATCCTAAAGTTGTATAAGAATCAATAAACTGAGTTGGTTCAATAAGTAAAGAAGATTGTAAATTTGTATATTTTAAATGTGGGGGAATATATTGATTTAAGACTAATTTTTCTAAAATTTTTAGGTTTAAACGTTTCATTTTAAAAGAATTACTTATATCAATTGTAATATTATTTTGTAATGAATTTTTTGAATTTAAGTTTAGACTTTCAGAAATTAAATTTATACTCTTCGCTGTTTTAATTTTTTGGTTTGTTTTATACAGGTAATTAGTTTTGTTAGTTACGCTAAAAATTAACTCAGAATCATTATTAGTGAAAATTCTTTTCAAATTTTTTTCTTTCGGAATTTCATAAATAGTGAAAGGTCGAATTAATAATTGATTATTAGTTTTTATACTAATATGCTCACATAATGAAGGTCGCGTTATTTCAATATTCTCAAAAATAATTTCACCTGGATAATAAACTTTCTTATCTAATTGCTCAAAATGTTTGCCTTGATAAACAAAGCCCTCTTTAATTGCAATTTCTTCAATAATGTTATTTTTTTGACAAACATTTATAATTCCAGCAGTTTTTGAAATAATATTTGGTATAATTTCAAAATTTTTTGAAATAAAGTTACCATTTTCTACTAATAAAATGTTTTTATCACAGTTTAATTTGTAAGTTTCTTCAGAAAGCCAAATTAAAGAATTATGAACAAGGTTTTTTTTTAATTTTAACTTCAAAAAAACATTTTCTATTTCCTGATAGTTCAAAAAATTTTGATAAAAGATAAATCCATTTTTATCAATTCTACTTTCTAAATTTTTTAGATAGGTATCTTGATAATTTTTACTTATTTTTTCATAATTTTCTTTACTTATCTCGTATGGAATATTGTACAAAATTATTTTGTCTACTGTATTTTGTTTCTGTTTAATTCGTTGGTCATAATATGCAATTCCACCGGTTAAAGTTTTAAAATTATTATTAAATAAAATGGCAAAAGGTTTATAATTATTCCACCGTTTCCAATTTTTTAAATTTGAATCTTTTAATGTGATCAAATATTTTGAATTATCACAATGAATTAAATAGTTTTTATTGTTTTTTGGTTTAAGAATTTTTTGAGCATAACTATTATTTAAATAATAGGTATTGTTTGTAATTTGAATTTTTTGTTCTAATATATTTTTTTTATCATCAAACAGTTTAATATATCCAGAATATTGATTTATTAATTTTGTTCTAAAAATATAACTGTTCTTATTAATTTTATGATCTGTGTAAAAATTTAAAAAAGAATTAATAGGAGCTTGGTAAACTTGTCCTGACAAAATCCATAATAATCTATTTTGTGTAATGAAATTTGTTCTATTTTTTAGTCTAGGGATAAAAATTTCACCCGCAGTATCACTTAAAATTGGTTTTCTTTCTGTTAAGGTTTGTTTTTCTGTGCTTATTAGCTCACCTATTATCGCTGATTTTTTTACATATTGATTACTTTTTACGAATAACATTGTATTTCGTAATAATTCCATTTGGATTATTTTTTCCCCATGTTGTTCAGGAATTAATATTAATGATCCTGAATTTTTAGTAACCAAAACATCATCTCCTCGATTTGTACGTAAAATAATTGTTTTTAAAATTTTAGAAAATTTAATAACTCCATTTGTTGAACTAATAATTTGTTGTCTAGCTTCTGAAGTAAAAATTCCCCCTGTATGAAACGTTCGCATTGTTAGCTGTGTTCCAGGTTCACCAATCGATTGCCCAGCAAGAATTCCGACTGCTTCTCCTAAATCAACTAAATTTTGATTAGATAAATCCCACCCATAACACATTTGACAAATCGAATGGTACAAACTACATGTTAATGGGGAACGAATATGAAAGTTTAAAATTTCTTTTTCTTCAAATAGAGTTAATAATTTTAATGTTATATGTTTATTACTCGCAGCGATTAATTCTTCAGTTTTTGGATCGAAAACTGGTTTTGCTAAGATTCTACCAATAATTTGTTCTTCATCTACTTTATTTTTGTTATCAATGATAAATGAAGCCGCGGTTAAACAATCTTTTTCTCGAATAATAATATCTTGTGCGATATCAATTAATCGGCGTGTTAAATATCCTGAATTTGCTGTTTTTAATGCAGTATCAACAATACCTTTACGAGCTCCATAGCCAGACATTAAATAATCGGTTATTGTTAACCCTTCACGAAAATTCTTTTTAATCGGTACACGCATAATTTCACCACTAGGGTCAGCCATAAGGCCCCGCATACCTACAAGTTGCCGAACTTGTGATAAGTTTCCACGGGCGCCTGAGAATGCCATTATATAGACTGAATTTAAAGGATCATATGTTTTAAAATATGCTACTACATTATCTTTTAATGATTCACTCGCCATACTCCAAGTGTCGATAATTTTTTGAAAACGTTCTACATCTGTTATTTTTCCTTTTAAACAGATTTTTTCAGCGTTTAAAATATTTTTATTTGCTTTTTCCAACATTTCATTTTTTGTTGCTGGAACTTTTAAATCTTCAATACTAATAGAGATGCCGGCTTGTGTTGCATATTTAAATCCAAGATATTTAAGCTCATCTGCTAATAAAGAAGCTTGCATAGAATCATATTTTGAAAAACTCCATGCTAATAATTCTTTTAATTGTTTTTTATTAATAAGTTTATTTTGATAAATATAATTGTTCATAATTCTCTTATTTAATTTTTTCTTAATTCAAATATTTTAAATCTTCATAAGTTAAGATTTAAGGTTGTTTGAATTGTATAGTTTAAAAGAACACGTCCAGTTGTTGTTTGTAGATATTGAACAATAGTTTTATTATTTGTATCTTTCCGAATTTGAACATTTTCATAATATTCAATATAACTTCCATCTTTTAAGTTAATTTTTTTTATAAAATTTGAAGGTTTAGAAATTTTATGTTTATATCGAACCCAGATTGAAGTATGAATTTCAATTTGATCTTGATTATAAGCTAATATAACATCATTTAAATCAGCAAAATAATGATCAGAACCTAATAAGCCGTCAATATTATTTACAGTTAAATAATAACAGCCTAATACCATATCTTGACTTGGCATAATGATTGGATCACCATTTGCAGGTGATAAAAAATTATAAGGTGCTAACATTAACATATAACATTCGGCCTGAGCTTCTAATGAAAGTGGAACATGTACAGCCATTTGATCCCCATCGAAATCTGCATTAAATGCTGAACAAACTAAAGGATGAAGTTTAATAGCACGACCTTGAACAATAATGGGTTCAAAAGCTTGTATTCCTAATCTATGTAAGGTTGGTGCTCGATTTAAAAAAATAGGATGGTTTGATAATACTTTCTCAAGTACAGGGTCTATAATCGGTTCATTTTGTTGTAGCAAATTTTTTGCAACTTTCATATTGCTTGCTAAACCCTGATTAATTAATTCACGAATTATAAAGGGTTGAAATAATTCGATTGCCATTTCGTAAGGTAACCCACATTGATTTAATTTCAAACTTGGTCCTACTACAATAACCGAGCGTCCAGAATAATCTACACGTTTCCCTAATAAATTCTGGCGGAAACGTCCATGTTTTCCTTTTATAATATCGGATAATGATTTTAATGGGCGATTACTTGCACTTAAAGCAATTTTACCTCGTTTCCCATTATCAATTAATGTATCAACTGCCTCTTGTAACATCCGTTTTTCATTCCGAATAATTAATTGAGGCGCATCAATTTCTAAAAGTCGAAGGAGACGATTGTTACGTGTAATTATTCTCCTATACAATTCATTTAAATCAGATGTTGCAAAACGTCCCCCTTCTAATTGAATCATTGGTCTTAATGCAGGAGGGATAACTGGTAAGATTGTTATAATCATCCATGCTGGATTAGCACCTGTCGTTAATAAATTTTCCAAAATACGAATTCGTTTAATAGATTGATCTCGTAATTTATAAATTCGTTGATATTCCCATTTTTTAGCCCAATGGGAAAAATTATAAAATGGCTGTTCTTTATGAAGTACTTTACTACAAAGCGTAATAAAATTTCGCGTTTTAATTATCTCTTGCTCAAGATTTAATTTTTCTAACTCACGTTTAATTAAAACAGCACCAATTAAATAATTTGGTGTCGATCTTAACAAATATTTTGGAGTATTCCGACGTCGATTATGAGATTTTGAGTACGGTTTTAATGGGTAACCCGTAAATCCTAATTCTCTACAACGTCGATATTGCTGTAAATCCCAGTGAAGGCCATAGAAAGCAATTTCATCTTCAGCAATAAAATAAGCAAGAGATGTTAATTTTATGCGTTTTATTCGTTCATCATAAAAATTTACTATATTAGATTTTTTAGCTTTTGATTTTTTTTTAAGAAATTCTTTACAATTTAGAAGTGCTTTTGGACTTGTAATATAGTTACGACATTCAATATCTGAAGAAGGATATTCCGGTAGATCTTTATTATCTCTTGGATCCGCAAATTCTGTCCATCCAGTATCTAATCTTTTTTCGCATTGTTCAACTTCAAGTAGTAACGCTATATAATTTGGTCGACTATTAGTATACCATACATGTGTAACTGGATAAATTAAATTAATATGACCCATCCGATGCCGTCGAACTCGTGATTCAGTTAATTCCACACCACAACGCTCACAGATTAAACCTTCATATCTAACTCTTTTATATTTCCCACATGCACATTCTAAACTTTTACTTGGACCAAAAATTCTTTCACAAAATAAACCATCCATTTCAGGTTTAAAGGTTCGATAATTAATCGTCTCAGATTTTTGAACTTCCCCAACAAATTGCCCATTAGGTAATTTTCTATGCGACCATTGTAAGATCCTCATAGGAGAAGCTAATTTTATTTTTATATAATCAAATTCTTTGTCAGACCGTGTCATATTAAATTTTTAAAATGAAATATTATTTATATTTGATGTATGAGAAAATGTTTTTAGCAGTGGATTATATTTTTCAATTAAATTTAATTCAATCTCATAAGATTCCTCTGAACTAAACTCATCAATTCTATATGTACTTAGATCTAATCCAATTGAACGTAATTCTTGGACTAAAACTTTAAATGATTCTGGTACACCCGAAGTTGGTATTGGTTGACCTTTAATTATCGAATTTAAAGTTTCATTTCTTCCTTGCATATCATCAGATTTAATCGTTAAAAGTTCTTTTAATGTAAAAGATGCACCAAATCCTTCCAGTGCCCAGACTTCCATTTCTCCGAATCGTTGACCTCCATGTTGAGCTTTTCCCCCTAAAGGTTGTTGAGTAACTAATGAGTATGGCCCAGTTGCTCTCGAATGCATTTTATCATCAACTAAATGTATTAATTTTAACATGTATGCATTTCCAACGGTGATCGGATTATCAAACTCTTTACCACTTCTTCCATCAAGAAGAACCATTTTTCCTGGAGAATAGGGATTAAAAAGCCATGCTTCATCATTTTCAATTGAAGCTTGTCTTAATTTTTTATTAATTAAAATCCGTGAAACCTCTGATCCATACATTTCATCAAATGGTAAAATTTTAAAACGACGGTTTAATTTATGCCCTGCTAAACCTAATAAACATTCATATAATTGACCTACGTTCATTCTAGATGGAACTCCTAAAGGATTTAGAATAATATCAATAGGTGTCCCATCTGGAAGAAAAGGCATATCTTGACGGGGTAAAATACGAGAAATTATTCCTTTATTTCCATGACGACCTGCAATTTTATCCCCTACTTGAATTTTTCTTATTTGTGCAATAAAAATTTGAATCTTTTCAAATTTATATGCTAATTTTGTTCGTCTATTAAAAGTTAAAGTTTCAATAACTCTTCCATATTCTCCCTCGGGCATTCGAAATGATGTGTCCCGAACACCTTTTGCTTTTGCTCCAAAAATTGCTCTAAGTAATTTTGATTCTGGTAGCTGTTCAGAATCATCTTTGGGTATAATTTTTCCTACTAAAATGTCTCCTGGTTTTACAAATGTTCCAATCGTAACAATTCCATCTTCGTTTAAATTTTGAACATCCGAAATACTCAAATTTGGTATATTGTTAGTCGTTTGTTCAGACATTTCTGCTGTTCGATCAATTTCAATTTCGTATCTTTCAATATGAATTGAAGTAAAAATATCTTCGTAGACTAATCGTTCATTAATCAAAATTGCATCTTCAAAATTATAGCCTTGCCATGGCATGTAAGCTACTAAAACATTTTGCCCTAAAGAAAGTTCACTACTTATTATTCCAGGCCCATCTGTTAACATTTGACCAGATTTAATTTTCTCACCTTCCCATACTATCGGCCTGTGATTAATACATGTTTCTTGATTAGAGCGTTGATATTTTTGTAAATCATATTTATAGTGCCGTCCAGAATTTTCACGGATAATGATTTTATTTGCTGTCACTGATTCAACAATTCCATCTCGTTGAGCATTTATTACCATACCAGAATCTAGTGCAATCTGATTTTCTAGCCCTGTTCCTACTATAGGCTTTTGAGGTAATAATAATGGAACTGATTGGCGCTGCATATTTGAACCCATTAAGGCTCGGTTAGCATCATCATGTTCAAAGAATGGAATTAAAGATGCGGCAACAGAAACAATCTGAATTGGAGAAACAGCAATAAAGTCAACTTCAGATGGAGTAACAGTTAAAAAGTCTTGTTTATAACGAACAGGAATTAAACTTTTTGTTAAATAATTATTTTCATTTGTAGAAATGTCAGCAGGAGCAATTTTATAAAAATCTTCAATATCAGCTGTTAAATAAATCGGATCTCCTGTTTTAATAACTTTCCCATTAATAACTCTCCAAAATGGAGTTTCTAAAAACCCAGACTCATTTACTCTAGCACAGGTTGTTAATGAAGCAATTAACCCTACATTTTGACCTTCAGGTGTTTCAATTGGACAAATTCTTCCATAATGACTTGGGTGAATATCTCGAACGGCAAAACTAATACGATCTCTATCAAACCCTCCAGGCCCCAAACCACTAATTCGTCGGCGATGGGTCAATGCTGACAATGGATTTGTTTGATCCATATATTGAGACAGTTGGCTCGCTCCAAAAAATTCTCTGATTGTTGCCCCAACGATATTAAAACTAGATAATTGACTTGAATAGGTTTTATTTGTTTGGCTTCGTAGTTTTCTCAACAATCGTTGGAACCCAATGCGGAATAGATTTTGCAATAATTCCCCTATTGACCGAACCCGACGGTTTTTTAAGTGGTCAATGTCATCACTAATTTGTTTAGAAGTAGATAGAGTTATCAACTTATCAATTATTGCGAAGATATCTTCATATGTAATTGTTGTAATTCGTTTTGATAGCTTTATATTTAATCTATTATTTAATTTTGAACGCCCTATTTTTCCTAAACGATAATAAGAAGGATCAAAAATTCTTGAAAATTCTGATATGTTTTTATAATAATTTTTATTTAAATTAAAACGTAAAAGTTTATTTGGTTGATAAATTGAATGACTTAATAGTGGCTTATTAAAATAGAAAAATTCAGAATTTTGTAAATTTTGACAAATTTCTAAATCCGTAACACCCATTTCTTTCAATAAATGAATTATTGGTTTTTGGGTCACTTTATCAAGTTGAATAATAATTTCATCTTCTTGATTTTTTATAGGATATTTTGAAATGTTAATTTTTGTATTTTTTTGAAATCCAAATCTGATCCATGATCCATATTCAGGTATTAATGTTGCAGTATATAATTCTTTTTCTTCGTATTTTTCTTTATATATATCTTTTATTAAATGTTCATCTTTATATTGAATAATTTTAGACTTTGTCTTCAAATATTTTGTTTTATTTTTGAAAATTTTTATTTGTCGCTGACTTCTTCTTTTATCCTTTTCTTTTTTAGTAAAGTTATATTTAAATTTAATAAGTTCTTTAAAGCTGTTAGTAAAATAAAGATTAGGTTGTATTTTATTATTACTATTAATTAATTGAATTTTTGGTATGATATTTAATTTTAAGAAATTAAAATTATTGATTTGAGTAAAATTATCTAAATCTCTAAGTAAAAAAACAAGTAATTCTAAATTAATATTCAAATTTAATAATGTTTCTGATTTTTGGAATATTTTATCATATAATTTTTTAATTTGTTTAAACTCTTTTAAGACAGTTTGATCACTAGTCGTTTCCTTTCTTTTTTTCAAAATTTTATACTTTGCAATTGTTTTATTTAATAAATTAAAGCAATTAACTATTAAGAAAATTCTATGTTTATTATTTTGTAAAGAGAAGTTATCATTAGAGGATAACCATTTTAAAAAAATTTTGATTCGTTTAATTTTTGTAGATAAATTTTGTATTTTAAATAAACTTTTGTAAACTTTAATATATTCAATAAACGAAGAGCTAAAATTAATTTCATAATTTGTTATTTGTTTAAAAGAATAAATATTTATAGTTTCTCCTTGCCAATTCCAATCTTCTTCTTTTTTAATAAATCTTATTTTCTTTTTTTTATCACTAATTAGTTTTTTTTTAATAGTTGGTTTTAAAAAATATAAGCGGCTCTCAGTGGGTAAAATTTCACTTGGCGGGGTAAAACTTTTTAATTTTCCAATTTCACTAGATACTATTCTTTTAATTCTTTTATTTTTTTTCTGATGTTTATTTTTTTCGAAATATACCCCTGGGCTTCTTATAATTTGGCTAACAATAACACGTTCACAACCATTAATAACAAAAGTTGCAGAACTTGTCATCAAGGGTAAATTAATGATAGGAAATTTACTATGGTACTTTATAATGTTTGTTTTTTTATTTCTAACTTCTAAAGGAATAACGAGTTGGGCAGAATAATTTGCTGTGTATTTTTTAGCTCGAACGATATTATAAATAGGCTTTACTAAAGTATATTCTTGTCCAAATAAAACATATTCGGTATTTTGACTAAAATCATAAATTCTTGAAAAATTATTTAGTTCTTCATTTAGTCCTTGTGAAATAAACCAACAAAAACTTACTCGTTGCATTTCAATAAAATCAGGTAGAGCTGTTGTGTAATTCATCATGTCTTAGTTTCAAAGTTTTATTAGTAATTTATTTTAAATTTAATAATCACTATATTTTCGGCTGAGTAATAATTGTGCAAAATAAATTAAGATTTTAATTTTGTTGTTTTCTTATTGTTCCGATTAATAAGACAACAACAATCTATTTTGCTAAAGCAATTAATTTAAATTCTAAATCTTTTATTGGTGGTACTTGGTTTTTTACTGATAAAAGGTAACAGTTCTTATACGTAAGTTTTTACAGTCTATGGTTATTATAACAATTCTTAATTGACTTTTAATGGTAAGCTTAAAATGGCAAGGTTAATTTTATTAATTTGTAAAATTAATAAAAAATTTTCAAATAAAATAACCTAATTTTGAGTAGGTTATTTTAAAGTTTAAATAATACTTTTTTAAGTATTTTGGGTTATGCAGTTTTTAGTAACGCAGCTAATTTTGCTTTTTTTCTCGATGCTGTATTTTTATGGTAAACATTTTTTTTTGAACCTTTATCAATTAAACTATAAATTGAATTTAGTACAATTTGTGTTTTTTCTTTATCATTACTACTTTGTGAAGTTTTATAAGTTTCTAGATCTTTTAAAAATCTTTTAGTTAATGTTTTAACTGCACTTTTATAAAAACGATTTTGAAGATTATTTCGTTTACTTATTAATATGCGTTTTTTTGCTGATTTGTTATTAGCCATAAATAGAATTTAGAGTGATATAAGTCAGTATTTATATTGTATTTCTGTTTGGTGAAATATAATATATTTAAGAAAAAATGTGAAGTTTTTATAATGAATATTTTCCTATTTGTAATATTTTTTAAAATCATAAATTAAACACTTGATAAGATAAGAATAATTAGGCAATATAGTAAAGTAAAAATACTATTAAAAATTCATTATATTACAAGAATTGATATGGCAAAAAATAAAGGTAGTAGAATATTCATTACTTTAGAATGTACCGAATGTAGAACAAATGCAAATAAACGTTCTACAGGAGTTTCGCGTTACTTAACTCAAAAAAATCGTAGAAATAATCCACAACGAATGGAACTAAAAAAATATTGTCCACATTGTAATAAACCAACTATTCATAAAGAAATAAAATAAAAGTATGTTAGCACAAAAACAAAAATTAGCACCTATTGGAATTACTCAAAAAATTGACTATAAGGATATTGATTTATTAAAATTATTTATTACCGAACAAGGTAAAATCCTTCCACGTCGAGCAACAGGAGTAACTGTTCAACAACAACGTCAAATTGCAAAAGCTATTAAACGTGCACGAATTTTATCTTTATTACCGTATGTAGCTTCCAATGAACTTTAAATTTTTTCAGACAATAAAGTTTATTAAGATGACGTAAGGAGGAATTCTAACTTATGGGCGTAAGGAATTTTATCGATCGTGTATTTACAGTTATTTCAGATCTTATCTTAAAACTTTTACCTGCGAGCAAACAAGAAAAACAAGCTTTTGCATATTATAAAGCTGGAATGGCGGCGCAAGCAGAAGGTGATTATGCTGAAGCATTAGAAAATTATTATGAATCACTATATTTAGATGAAGATCAATATGATAGAAGTTATACTCTATATAACATTGGTCTAATTTATGGTAAAAATGAAAATTATCCACGTGCACTTGAGTATTATCATCAAGCTGTATCTTTAAATTCAAATTTACCGCAAGCTTTAAATAACATTGCAGCTATTTACCATAGACAAGGATTATTGGCATTAGAAATGGCTTCTCAAGACTATGATTCTGCAATGGAAATTTCTGAAGAATATGAGTACATTGAATTAGCAAAAGGTTTATTTGATAAAGCTGCAGAATATTGGTACCAAGCTCTTAAATTAGCACCTGATAATTATCCAAGAGCAAGAAATTGGCTAAGAATAACTGGTAGAGCAAAATCTTTAGATTCTTTTTAATTAACACGAAAAAGTTAAACCAAGAAAACATTTTATTCAAGAATTCCAATTATTTTGGTGTACAATAATAAGTAGTTAATAAATTTTAAATTTGTTATTATTTTGAATAATCTGTTGAATTCTGAAAGTATATTTATTTTTAAATATTTAAAATATCTTAAATCAAAATGGTAGAAACTATAAATAAAGGTTACGTTTGTCAAATTATTGGCCCGGTATTAGATATTGAATTTCCATCTGGAAACTTACCTCCAATTTACAGTGCAATTAGAATTGAAACTGCAGATGGAATAGGAAATATTG
>Ga0208807_1000016_pt1:62500-65000 | contig 92131 bp, 103 predicted proteins | sample Colrivmeta1555B3_FD_187665 | JGI IMG/M metagenome (GOLD analysis project Ga0208807, IMG submission 187665) | Estuarine microbial communities from the Columbia River estuary - metaG 1555B-3 (SPAdes) (version 2) | ecosystem: Environmental > Aquatic > Marine > Intertidal zone > Estuary... | reverse complement strand
TCTGTTTCTAATTTTTCACCATTTTGAATCGCAGCTTTAACCTCATTACCCATTAAATCTAAGTCTGATTTATGTGAGTTAAAAGGATCATTTTTTACAACTTCAATTTCGGGAAGCAAATCAGCAATGGCTCTAATTGTTGTCGATTTACCTGTACCACGGTCTCCCATAATCATAACTCCGCCAATTTTTGGGTCAATCACATTCAATTGTAAAGCTAGTTTCATTTCTTCTTGACCTACAATTGCAGTGAATGGGAAAACAGGTGAAGATAATTTTTTTAAGTCTTTTGTTACCATAACTCTCAATTAAGTATATAAATTTTTGATCAAAGTTTAAATTATTGGTAAAGTGTTGAGCCTAGACGAATAGCTAAAACACTTGCTAATAAAGCACACATTAAGGCAATATAAACTTGAAAATCAGTAATCATAATAATTTTTATATAAATTTCTAATGTAAATTGATTCTAAGGAATTAGAGTATATTATCTTTTAATAGCACTCTAACAAATTATATTTAAATTATAGTTGAAATATCTAATTTAAATATAATTTGTTAATTTTTTTAAGTTACCAACTTGATTTAGTAACTCCCGGTAACAAACATTGATGAGCCATTTCACGTAACACATGGCGTGATACCCCAAAATCTCTATAGAAACCTCTAGGGCGACCTGTTTTCCAACAACGATTTCTAATACGAATCTTAGAGCTATTTCTTGGTAAACGTTGAATTTTTGAATGGATTTCTAATTTTAAGTTAAAGTCACTAGTCCTGCTATACTCTTCCAGTAAAGCTTGACGTTTTGATTCATATTTTTGATTTAATTTAATTCGCTTTTTCTCTCTTTCAATCATACTTTTTTTTGCCATATAAACTTACCTAAATTTTCAAATGTATTTTAAATTGGAGTAAATATTAATAATAAAGCTAAGAATAAAATTTAGTTTCTAAACTTTTTATATTTTACACCAATTGTATATTTAACCAGTTCATATAGCAATATTTAAAATTTAGAACCTAATAATCTCTAATAATTAAAATATTAATATTTTAATTATCCTAATTTTGATATATAAGTTGATTTTTTGTTTGGCAAAATTGTATAAGTACTTAATAATTCACGGAATTCATCTCCGTCCATTGTTTCTACATCTAATAATCGTTCAACAATCAAATCAATAATTACACGATTGTCTAAGATTATTTGAAGGGCTTTTTCTTCACAATAATTAATAATTTTACATACTTCATCATCAATTCTATCGGCAATACTTTCAGGATATTCTGAATTTTGATTCATTGTTGCACCTAAAAAGACTTGCCCATTAGATTCATCTTCCAAAGCAATTGGCCCGATATTAGACATACCAAAACGAGTTACCATTTGACGAGCTAAATTAGTAACTTGTTGTAAATCGCTACTTGCCCCAGTCGTAACTTCGGGATCACCAAAAATAACTTGTTCTGCAGCACGCCCACCTAATGTTGCTATAATTCGCGCTAATAATGCTGAGCGAGAAATTAAGCTTTGATCTTCTTCTGGGGTAAACCATGTTAAACCTTTTGCGCTTCCCCTTGGAGTGATTGTAATTTTTTCTACTTCATCGTGCGATTGTAATACTGTCCCTGTAATAGCATGTCCAACTTCATGATAAGCAATTAATTTTTTATTTTTACTATCTTCTATTGGGGCACCCGCAATACCACCTATAATTCGATCAATAGCTTGGTTAACTTCATTTTTTGAAATTGTTGATTTTTTATATCTTGTTGCCAAAATTGCTGCTTCATTTAATAAATTAGCTAAGTCGGCCCCTGAGAATCCAGGAGTTCTATTTGCTAATTGAACTAATGAAACATCTTCTCCCAAAGGTTTATTTTTAGCATGAACTTTTAAAATACTTATACGACCTAATCGGTCTGGTAAATTCACAGTGACTTGTCTATCAAAGCGCCCAGGGCGTAATAGTGCTGCGTCTAAAATATCCACACGATTTGTAGCACCAACAACAATTACACCTTTATTCTCTTTAAAACCATCCATTTCAGTTAATAATTGATTTAGAGTTTGCTCACGCTCATCGTTTCCGCCACCAACTCCAGCACCCCGTTCTCGTCCTACAGCATCAATTTCATCAATAAAAACAATACAAGGAGCATTTTCAGATGCTTTTTGGAATAAATCCCGTACTCTTGCAGCCCCTATACCAATAAACATTTCAACGAATTCTGAACCTGCTACACTAAAGAATGGAACATCAGCTTCATTTGCAATTGCTTTAGCTAATAATGTTTTTCCTGTTCCTGGAGGTCCGACTAATAAAATTCCTTTTGGAATTTTTGCACCAACAACCGTATACTTTTCAGGTTCTTTTAAAAACGAAACAATTTCTTCAAATTCTGCTTTTGCTTCGTCAATCCCAGCGATATCGCTAAAATTAATCCCTGTATCTGGACGACGTTCAAACCGTGCTGTTGATTTACCTAAACTTAA
>Ga0208807_1000016_pt1:52500-55000 | contig 92131 bp, 103 predicted proteins | sample Colrivmeta1555B3_FD_187665 | JGI IMG/M metagenome (GOLD analysis project Ga0208807, IMG submission 187665) | Estuarine microbial communities from the Columbia River estuary - metaG 1555B-3 (SPAdes) (version 2) | ecosystem: Environmental > Aquatic > Marine > Intertidal zone > Estuary... | reverse complement strand
ATTTTTCTATTAGAATATAATTAGGACATTAAATATTTAATAAGGTTTTACGTATGACATTAAATTTAAAAACACCGTTTCCTACTTTTGGTGGAAGTACTGGTGGCTGGTTACGTGCAGCTGAGGTTGAAGAGAAATATGCTATTACTTGGACAAGCCTTAAAGAACAAATTTTTGAGATGCCAACAGGTGGATCAGCGATAATGCGTAATGGTGAAAATTTATTATACTTAGCTCGTAAAGAGCAGTGTTTAGCGCTTAGTACGCAACTTAGAACGTTCAAAATAAATGATTATAAAATTTATAGAATTTTTCCAAGCGGTGAAGTACAATATTTACACCCAAAAGATGGTGTTTCGCCTGAAAAAGTAAATCCAGGTAGAACATCAGTAAATAGTCGTGGCTTTTCTATTGGAAAAAATCCAAATCCTGCTTCAATTAAGTTTAGTGGAATTACGACTTATGAAAGTTAATTTATATTAAGATTAGCATTATTCCTGCTAATCTTTTGGCGAGATGGCAGAGTTGGTCGATTGCGTCTGATTTGAAATCAGATGAATCTTTGCGGATTCCGTGGGTTCGAATCCCACTCTCGCCTTTATTATTCAAAACAATTAAATTGAAATTTAATTGTTTTTCTATGTGCTTAACTGTGTCAAAATATTTTATGGCTATTTTTTATGGGTAAAGTGTATGATTGGTTTGAAGAACGGTTAGAAGTTCAAGCAATTGCAGATGATATTTCAAGTAAGTATGTACCACCTCATGTAAATATTTTTTATTGTTTTGGTGGTATAGTTTTTACATGTTTCTTAGTTCAAGTTGCTACTGGCTTTGCTATGACATTTTATTACAGACCTAGTGTTGTAGATGCTTTTGCATCAGTTGAATACATTATGACAAGTGTGAACTTCGGTTGGTTGATTCGTTCAATTCACCGTTGGTCAGCAAGTATGATGGTTATGATGCTAGTATTACATGTTTTCCGTGTATATCTAACTGGTGGATTTAAAAAACCACGAGAACTAACATGGGTAACAGGTGTAATTTTATCTGTTGTTACTGTTTCTTTTGGTGTAACTGGTTATTCTTTACCATGGGATCAAGTAGGATTCTGGGCATGTAAAATTGTAACAGGAGTTCCTGCAGCTGTTCCAATTGTTGGACCACCATTAGTTTTAGTTTTACGTGGTGGTGAAAGTGTTGGTCAAAGTACCCTTACTAGATTCTATAGCGCACATACGTTTGTTTTACCATTAGCTGCTGCAGTTTTAATGTTAACACATTTCTTAATGATTAGAAAACAAGGTATTTCAGGACCTCTTTAATCTGAATTAGGTAATTTAAATTTAATCTTTTTAATAAGGAAATATTATGTCAATAATTAAGAAACCGGATTTAACAGATCCAAAATTAAGAGCAAAACTTGCGAAAGGTATGGGTCATAATTATTACGGTGAACCAGCTTGGCCAAATGATTTGTTATATCTTTTCCCCGTTTGTATTTTAGGCACATTTGCTTGTTGTATTGGTTTAGCTGTAATGTCTCCTACACAAATGGGTGAACCTGCTGATCCATTTAATACTCCGTTAGAAATTTTACCTGAATGGTATTTTTTCCCGACTTTTAATTTATTACGTGTATTACCAAATAAATTATTAGGAGTTTTAGCAATGGCAGCAGTCCCTGCTGGATTGATTACAGTACCATTTATTGAAAATGTAAATAAATTCCAAAATCCATTCCGTCGTCCAATTGCAAGTTTAGTTTTTATTGTTGGCTTTATCTTTGCTGTTTGGTTTGGTATCGGAGCATGTTTACCTATTGACAAAGCTGTTTCATTAGGTTACTGGTAATAACTTTGTTTATATTAGAATTTTTTTGGTAGAAATTTTTTTTCTACCAATATATATTTTGTATTTTAAATTTTTTCAAAAAAGTCTTGACATTTTCATTAATGATTTTATAAGATTATTTTTGCATCATACACTGCAATATTAGTAAAATTAAGTGTCTAATATCAATTTTACTAATACAATTTTTATAATGATAAAATATGTCCATAAACAATTTACAATTTTGGTTAAATAGTGTTTTATCTTTATTAATTAATATTAATCAAGAAACAATCCTTGATTTTTTAAATATTGATGGTCCTTTTAATACTGAAGATTATTCATATTTAGAGGGAGCTTCTACAATTTCTACACCGGTTTCTTTTGAGACTTTTAAATTAATAATACAAGCTATCTGGGGACACTATCAACATGGCTTAGGGTTTGTTGATATTGAAAATATTGCAATTTTTATTTTAGTGGTAAGATTTATTTTTCTTTCAAAAAAATATAATATCAAAACAGGCTTTTTTATCACCTGTATTGGTTTAGGGGCAGGCTATTTATGGTATATGCATTTAAGGGATTTAGCATATTTTTATATGCGTACTTTATGGATGTGTCCTTTAACTCACAATCTTGCATATGATTTTAGTGAGATTTA
>Ga0208807_1000016_pt1:45000-47500 | contig 92131 bp, 103 predicted proteins | sample Colrivmeta1555B3_FD_187665 | JGI IMG/M metagenome (GOLD analysis project Ga0208807, IMG submission 187665) | Estuarine microbial communities from the Columbia River estuary - metaG 1555B-3 (SPAdes) (version 2) | ecosystem: Environmental > Aquatic > Marine > Intertidal zone > Estuary... | reverse complement strand
GTTTGATTTATATAAAACTTTTAAAGTTAAATCAAATGAGATTAATCAATTAGATGACTATTTCTTAGAATATTTTATTCGTTTATTAAAACGCTTAAGAGACATTAATTTTGAAGATATTCAAAAACAAAAAAATCTAATAATTTAAAATTCATATAATTTGTATGAATTATGTTATTTTTACGGTAAAAGTTATTAAAAATTCGGGACAGAGTTTTTTTTCAGATGGAACATCTCTTACTGAATTAACAGTTCAATTACCTCAAGTTAGAAAAAATAATAATAAAGTAATACTTCAACTTTCAAGTTGGGGAAAGCTTAGTTATGATGTTGCAAAATATTATCAACCTGATGATTATATTATAATTGAAGGTTATATATCAATTAGAAATACAAATTCAGATCGTATTATTAACTCTTTAAATAAGCAAGTTGAAATTTCTATTTTTAAACTTTATCCTTTATTTTTAAAATCATAATAATTTAATTAAGAAATTACGAATTAAGATTTTTATTCAATTAAATACGTCATAATTATTATATTTTAGTATAATAAGTATTATTAAAAACAGTTTTTAGGAAAAATTAAATGTTAACTTTAAAAATTCTAGTTTATACAACAGTTATCTTTTTTGTTTCTTTATTTATTTTTGGTTTCCTTTCAAGTGATCCTTCACGAAACCCGAACCGTCGTGATCTTGAGTAATTCATAAAAAATTGGAGTGCAAATATTTTATTAATTATTTGCATTCCAATTTTTATTAGTTATTTTAAATTTTATTTTTTATTTAATCTAATAAATACTATATTTATATTTTTGGTTGAATATTCTAAACTTTTATTTAAATAAATTCTTATTTGCTTTAAAAAAAATGGTTTCAATTATTTAAATAAAAATGGTTTTTTATTTAAAACTAAATTATTATATATAGTAATAGTTTTAATTTTTATGAAATTTTTTACTAAATTATATATTTTTAATTCCTTTAATTTTTAATGAAACGTGTCAATTTATTAACTTTATTGTTCGCTGTTTTGATTGCCTTAACTCCAACCCAAGCACTAGCTGATATTGGTGGTCTAACAAAATGTAGTGAATCTCCTGCGTTTACAAAACGATTAAACGCAAGTGTAAAAAAATTAGAGCAACGAGCAAGTCAATATGAAGTAGATTCTCCACCAGCTTTAGCATTAAAACAACAAATTGAGCGCACACAAGCTCGATTTGATAAATACTCTCGTTCAGAATTATTATGCGGTACAGATGGATTGCCTCATCTAATTGCAGATGGACGATGGAGTCATGCAGCAGAATTTATATTACCAGGATTTGGGTTTATATATATTTCTGGTTGGATTGGATGGGTTGGCCGTAAATACTTACGCGCAGTAAGTACAAGCGCTAATCCTAGTGAAAGTGAAATTATCATAAACGTTCCTTTAGCACTAAAAATCATGACAACAGGTTATATTTGGCCAATTTCAGCATGGCAAGAATTAATCAGTAACGATTTAGTAGCAGTCAGTGAAGAAATAACTGTATCACCTCGTTAAATTTATTAATTATTTAAGCTAATATTGATTTTACTAATATGAACGATTTTCAAAAATATCTATCAACAGCTCCTGTTCTTTTAACATTATGGATGACATTTACAGCAGGGTTTATTATTGAAATAAATCGCTTTTTCCCTGATATGTTAGGTTTATATTTTTAGATTTATTTAAAATTTAAAAACTACTTGTTCGATTATTAAATTTGTAAGTAATCGAACAAATTTTTGTATGTTACCTAAAATCATATTTTATCGAATTAGAAATCTAACCTTACCAAATAAAGCTTTATTTGACTTTTACATCGGGATAGTAGGATTTGAACCTACGGCACCCTGCTCCCAAAGCAGGTACTCTACCAAACTGAGCTATATCCCGTTCATTGTACAATAATCAAATTTACTATATCATATATAGAATATTCTGTTAAGTAGTTAAAAATTTAATACAATATTCGTTGCTTTTCAATAATAGACACCTTGCTCCAGAGTTAAATATAAAGATTGAGTCGAATAACGGTTAGAATTAGAGTCAAACTAATAATTAAAATGAAGTGTTAATTATTAGTAAATGATTTCACTATTGAATAGGGTCCGAAAACCTTTAACCCAACTTTCTTACTTATATATATATATATATATACGACCTTAATAACAGTAGGTATTGTTATAAATATTTTTTACCTTTCGACCTAGAAACATCCCAAATAAATTCCACTGTTTAATAGAGTCAATTGTTCTACGATCCAACAATTGCACTTAAAAATTTTACCATATTTGAATGTATTAAACTTGCAGTTTTTGTTTACGTATCTCAAAGACGCTAGTTAGAATTACCCTTTGATAATAATTGTTTTTTTACTAAATCAAGCTGAAAATAATTAAAAAAATATAAGATTATGCGAGTCGAATAGTACCCTACTTCTAACAATTCTGAACAATCTTTA
>Ga0208807_1000016_pt1:32500-40000 | contig 92131 bp, 103 predicted proteins | sample Colrivmeta1555B3_FD_187665 | JGI IMG/M metagenome (GOLD analysis project Ga0208807, IMG submission 187665) | Estuarine microbial communities from the Columbia River estuary - metaG 1555B-3 (SPAdes) (version 2) | ecosystem: Environmental > Aquatic > Marine > Intertidal zone > Estuary... | reverse complement strand
TACTTCCAAGAAAAGCTTGCACTGTCATAAATAAAAAATGCCTGTACCATAACCGACACAGGTGGGTAAGTAGAGTATACTAAGGGGCGCGAGATAACTCTCTCTAAGGAACTCGGCAAAATGACTCCGTAACTTCGGGAGAAGGAGTGCCTTATTCTTAAGGTTGCAATAACAAGATCCAAGCAACTGTTTATCAAAAACACAGGTCTCCGCTAAGTCGTAAGACGATGTATGGGGGCTGACGCCTGCCCAGTGCCAGAAGGTTAAAGAAGTCGGTTAGCAATCGCGAAGCTGGTAACTGAAGCCCTGGTGAACGGCGGCCGTAACTATAACGGTCCTAAGGTAGCGAAATTCCTTGTCGGGTAAGTTCCGACCCGCACGAAAGGCGTAATGATTTGGATGCTGTCTCGGAGAGAGGCTCGGTGAAATAGACTTGTCTGTGAAGATGCGGACTACCTGCACCAGGACAGAAAGACCCTATGAAGCTTTACTGTAACTTGAAATTGAAATTGGACTTTATTCGCGCAGTATAGGTGGGAGGCGTTGATTATAATCTTGCGGGATTATTGGAGCCATCAGTGAGATACCACTCTTGTAATGTTAGATTTCTAACTTTGAATCATTATCTGGTCAAAGGACAGTTTCAGGCGGGCAGTTTGACTGGGGCGGTCGCCTCCCAAACGGTAACGGAGGCGTACAAAGGTTTCCTCTGAACGGGTAGAAATCGTATCTAGAGTGTAAAGGCATAAGGAAGCTTGACTGTGAGACCTACAAGTCGAGCAGGGACGAAAGTCGGTCTTAGTGATCTGACGGTACTGAGTGGAAAGGCCGTCACTCAACGGATAAAAGTTACTCTAGGGATAACAGGCTGATCTCCCCCAAGAGTTCACATCGACGGGGAGGTTTGGCACCTCGATGTCGGCTCATCGCATCCTGGGGCGGTAGTACGTCCCAAGGGTTGGGCTGTTCGCCCATGAAAGCGGTACGCGAGCTGGGTTCAGAACGTCGTGAGACAGTTCGGTCCATATCCGGTGTAGGCGTTAGAATATTGAGAGGAGCCTTCTTTAGTACGAGAGGACCGAGAAGGACATACCTCTGGTGTACCAGTTATCGTGCCAACGGTAAACGCTGGGTAGCTATGTATGGAGTGGATAACCGCTGAAAGCATCTAAGTGGGAAGCCCACCTCAAGATAAGTATTCTCATCACGTAAGTGAGTAAGGTCACGGTAAGACTAACCGTTTGATAGGCATTAAGTGTAAGTACAGTAATGTATGTGCTGAGATGTCCTAATAGACCGAGGACTTGAATTTTAATAATCTTTAAGTTATATAAAATAGCTTAAAGATTTTTTGCTTTGGTGTTTTTAGTGTACTGAGCGGAACCACACTGATCCATCTCGAACTCAGTTGTGAAACGTTATAAATCGACGACAATACTTGGGGGGGGACCTCCTGGGAAGATAGTTCAATGCCAAAGTTTTAAAAAATAGAATAGTGTTTTTATACTATGCAAAAAAATTATTCTTAAAAAATATTTTAAATTTTATATATAATATTAAGTATAATACTAGTCATTAACAATATTTTCTGTATTTAAATTTTTAACATTTCTAGAGGATTATCAGTTATGGATACTCGTTTACTAGTAATTGCTGCACCTGTTTTAGTAGCAGCATCATGGGCTTTATTTAATATTGGTCGTTTAGCAATTCAACAAATTCAACGTTTATCACGTTAAAAAATAATTACAAGGCTACAAAAACTAAAAATAGTCTTGTAATTATTTTTTAAAAACAATTACAAATTTTTTTAGTTTTATTAATTTTAAAAGATTTCGAAAAAAATTTTAATTATACTAAATTCATAATAGATTTTTAACACCTATTATGAACAAATCTGGACAAATTAAATTCTATTTTGTACAATAACCTTAAATTAAAAAACTATCTTAAATAAAAGATAAAAAAATCATGGCTGTACCTAAAAAACGGACATCAAAAGCAAAAAAGAATAGTCGTAAAGCTAATTGGAAAAAAAAAGCAGCCAAATCAGCACAAAAATCTTTATCATTGGCTAAATCAATATTACGAGGTAAAACGACAAGTTTTGTATATCGTCTTTATGTTGATGAATAAATTTAAAATTTTCTTAGTATAAATTTAAATATATTAAGAAAATTTTAAATTTATTTATAATTAGGGATAACTTATTTATCATTTCTGGTTCTCAATTTAAACTTAATTTGTTATACATATTACTAAAATAATAGTAGCGGATGTGGCGAAATTGGTAGACGCGCTAGATTTAGGTCCTAGTAACTTTTGTTTTGAGAGTTCAAGTCTCTCCATCCGCAATTTAAAATTTCTTTAATTAACTTCTTGAATATTTGTTATATGGTTCTTCCATTTACTCTACAACAATTACGTATTTTTAAAGCTATTGCTTCCGAAAAAAATTTTACTCAAGCTGCTGAAATTTTATTTGTTTCCCAACCTTCAATAAGTAAACAAATTAAAACTTTAGAAAGTCGTTTAGGAATTTTATTGTTAACTCGAACTGGCAATAAAATATCTCTAACTGAAGCAGGTAAGGTTTTTCTTCAATACTCTGAACGAATACTTGCCTTATGTGAAGAAAGTTGTCGAGCTTTGAACGATTTAAAAGATGGTGAAAGAGGAAATTTAAAAGTTGGAGCAAGCCAAACTATTGGGGCATATTTAATGCCACGTGTTCTGACTTTATTTGCTCAAAGTTATCCACAAATTACTTTAAGTATTGATATTGATTCAACTAGAATCATTGCAAAAAAAGTTGCCGATAGAATTATTGATATTGCTATTGTCGGAGGTGATATTCCTACTGGTTTAAAAAAAAATTTAGAAATTGAAGATTTTGTCGATGACGAATTGATTTTAATAATTCCTAAGTCCCACCCTTTTGCCAGAAAGAAAAAAAAGAAAATTAGTCGAGAAGATCTTTATCATTTGAATTTTATAACATTAAATTCAAATTCTACAATACATAAATTTATTGATAATATTTTGATTCAAAATAATATTCAAACTAAACAATTTAATGTAATTATGGAGTTAAATTCAATCGAGGCTATAAAGACAGCAGTCAGTCTCGGATTAGGGGCTGCTTTTGTCTCATCATCTGCAATAGAAAAGGAAATTGAATTAAAAACCGTTGAAATTATACGAATAGAAAATATTAAAATAACTCGAACATTGTCAATTATTACAAATACGGATTCTCATCGATCTAAAGCTTTTGACTTTTTTTACAACGAGTTGTGGCTACTTAAAAATTTATAAATTTATCTAGTTCTAATTTAAGTTGACTTAAGTAAAAATTATTTTGTAATATTCTTTTATAAAAAGAGAAAATCTTCTAAATTATGAAATACGCAATTGTAGAAATTAGTGGAAGACAATTTTGGATTGAAACAGGAAAATATTACGATCTAAACCGTATTCCGACAGAGCTTGGAAAAGAAATTACATTAAATCGGGTTTTACTAGTTAATAATAATGGAGAACTTTTAGTAGGAAAACCTTATTTAGAAAGTGTGAAAATTACAGGAAAGATTTTAGAACATTTACGCAGTCGTAAAACAATTGTTTATAAAATGCGCCCGAAGAAAAAAACTCGTAAAAAACAAGGGCATCGCCAAGATTTAACTCGAGTTCTTATTGAAGAAATAAAAATTAATTAATATTTAAGGAGTATATAGAGATGGCACATAAAAAGGGTGCAGGAAGTACCAAAAATGGTCGTGATTCGAATGCAAAACGCTTAGGTGTTAAAAGATTTGGTGGTGAAAAAGTAACAGCTGGTAGTATCTTAATCCGTCAAAGGGGCATGAAATTTAAACCTGGTTCTAATGTAGGATATGGAAAAGATTTTACTCTATTTGCATTAGTGGATGGGACTGTAAAATTTGATTATAAAGATGCTCAACATAGACGAGTAAATATTGTTACTTAGTAGAACTTTATAGATTCTTTAAAATGCTAAAAAATCCATTTATTAAAAATTCAGTCACAAATCAATATCAAGCATTAATCAATCAAATTAATGCTCTCGAGAATAATTTAAAAACATTAACTGATACAGAACTAAGAAACAAAACATTTCAATTAAAAAAACAATATGAACAAGAAGAAGATTTAGACTCATTAATTGCTCAAGCATTTGCGATTACACGAGAAGCAAGTTTACGTACTTTAGGTCTTCGGCATTTTGATGTTCAATTAATTGGAGGCTTAGTTTTAAATAGTGGAAAAATTAGTGAAATGCGGACTGGTGAAGGAAAAACCTTAGTTGCAACTTTACCAGCCTATTTAAATGCTTTAACAAATAAAGGTGTTCATATTGTTACGGTAAATGATTATTTAGCAAGCCGTGATCAAGTATCCATGGGGCAAATCTATAGATTTCTAGGCTTAGACACAGGCCTGATTCAAGAAGATATGGCTTTTGTAGAACGACAACAAAATTATAAAGCTGATATTACCTATGTAACAAATAATGAATTAGCTTTTGATTATCTACGAGATAATATGGCCTCAAACTTGAATCAAGTTGTTTTGCCACCTTTCAATTATTGTATTGTAGATGAAGTTGATTCAATCTTTATTGATGAAGCACAAGTTCCATTAATTATTTCTCAAGCAGTGGAGACTTGTATTGATAAATATATTGTTGCAGCCGAAGTTGCTGAATATCTGGAAGTTAATGTTCATTTTAAAGTGGATCAAAAGAATAGAAATATTATTTTAACTGAACAAGGAACAGCTCAAATTGAAAAAATCTTACAAGTCGAAGATTTATATAATCCAAACGATCCTTGGATTCCCTATATTTTAAGCGCTGTTAAAGCGACTGCTCTATTTTTCCGAAATGTACATTATATTGTTCAAAATAATCAAATTATCATTGTTGATGAATTCACAGGTCGCATTATGCCCGATAGAAGATGGAATGAAGGTTTACATCAAGCTGTCGAGGCAAAAGAAGGAGTTCCAATTAGGCAGAATACAGAAACAGCTGCTTCTATAACTTATCAAAATTTTTTCTTATTGTATCCTAAATTATCAGGTATGACTGGTACTGCTAAAACGTCTGAGGTCGAATTTGAAAAAATTTATAACTTACCAGTAGAGGAAATACCAACAGCAAGGCCAAACCTTCGTAAAGATTTACCTGACTTTGTTTATAAAGATAGTCTAACAAAATGGACTGCTATTGCACGAGAATGTAAATCTATTGCAAAAACAAAACAACCAATTTTAATTGGTACGACAACTGTTGAAAATTCGGAAATGTTAGCAGACTTATTAAAAGAATATCAACTATCGTATCAATTGTTAAATGCAAAACCAGAGAATGTAAAACGAGAATCAGAGATTGTTGCACAAGCTGGGGAAATCGGTAGTATTACAATTGCAACAAATATGGCAGGTCGTGGTACAGATATTATTTTAGGTGGAAATATTACATTTAAAGTTCGAAAACAACTGTATAATATTTTAGTTTCTTATAAAACCCAAAGTAATTTAACAAAATTAAATGATATATTCCCTTTACCAAAGGATATTAATTTTAGTTCACAAAAATTTTTAAGTGTTTTAAATACGTTGCTTAATGATTCTAAGTTTTTAAGTTTATCATCAACTGGAATTTTAAAATTCTTAAATGAAATTGATCAAATTAGGATTCCTAAAATCCCCTACCAATGTTCAATTAAATTTTTATTGAATGAATTAATAAAATTTGAGAAAAAAAATCAAAATATTAACAATAAAATTGTTAAAAATTTAGGTGGACTTTACATTATTGGTACTGAACGTAATAATTCTCGCCGAATAGATAATCAATTACGTGGTAGATGTGGACGCCAAGGTGACCCTGGTACTTCTAGATTTTTTTTAAGTTTAGAGGATTCTTTATTTCGAAATTTTGGAAGTTCAAAACTTCAAAACTTCATGCAAAATCAACTTTTAGATGATCTACCACTTGAATCAGACTTATTAACTAAAAGTTTAGATGCTGCTCAGAAACGAGTAGAAGAAAGAGATTATGATGGAAGAAAATATTTATTTGATTACGATGATATATTAAATAAACAACGGAATATAGTCTATTATGAGCGAAGAAAACTTTTAGAAAGTCAATCTCTCCGCGAAACAATTTTAGCTTATGGTGAGCAAGTTATTAAAGATATTATAAATTTATTTAAAGATCCAAAGTTCGCAAAAAATACTTCTCTTATTGAAGAACTATTTAAAACAAGATTAGTAAGTTTAAATGAAGATTTAAATAATAGCGATCCTTTTGAATTGAAAACTTATTTATTCCAAGAATTTTGGTTATCTTACGAATCAAAGGTCCTTGAATTTGAAATATGTCAAATTGGTTTAATTAGATCCTTCGAACGTACAATTATTCTTTACTATACAGATATTGCCTGGAAAGAACATCTGCAAAAAATTGCATTATTACGTGATGCGGTAGGATGGAGAAGTTATGGGCAGCGAAATCCGTTATTTGAATTTAAAGAAGAAGCATATAATTTATTCCAAAATCGGAATATAACAATAAGACATTTATTAATTCGCGATTTTTTACATTCCTATATACTATAAAGGTTACATTGGTTTTTTATTAAAAAAAAATAAACATAATTATGACAAAACGTACTCTATCAAATAAAACCCGTTCGTCTGTTTTAAAAGTATCAGGTTTCCGTGCTCGTATGGCAACAGCGCAAGGAAGAAAAATAATCCGAAACCGAAGAAAAAAAGGTCGAAATAAGTTAGCAATCCCACGTTAATTAAATAAATTATTAGAGGAAATCAGTTTATTTACTCTAATAATAAACAATTTTTTATGTAAAATTACTATAGTATAGTACTTTATTAAATAGAATTTTGATAGAACGATTTTATGAAATTTACTGATGAATTAACACTTTTATTAAAAGCTAGGTACCCCATAATTTATATTAATACGATTGAAGAGGACCGAGTAGAGTATATTATCCGGAAATATATTAAAACCAGTTTAAATAGAAGTATTTATAGTTGGGATTTTATTGATGGCTATACAAATAACCCGAATAATGAAGGGTTTGCAAAGCGAAATCCCGTCCAAGCACTTGAACTTGTGGAACGGTTAACAGCTCAAACTCCTGCTCTGTTTTTATTAAAGGATTTTAATAGATTTTTAACAGATGTTTCAATTTCAAGAAAATTAAAAAATATAAGTCGGATTCTAAAACTTCAACCCAAAACAATTATTATTATTGGCTCAGAATTAAATATTCCAAAAGAATTATCTGATTTAATCACAATTTTACAATTTCAATTGCCTGTTGAAAGTGAAATTAATTATGAATTAAAACGACTAATTGAATCATTAAATATTGAAATTGATCAACAAATTTTAGAAAGTTTAACGAGAGCATGTCAGGGTTTATCTCTTGAACGTATTAG
>Ga0208807_1000016_pt1:0-27500 | contig 92131 bp, 103 predicted proteins | sample Colrivmeta1555B3_FD_187665 | JGI IMG/M metagenome (GOLD analysis project Ga0208807, IMG submission 187665) | Estuarine microbial communities from the Columbia River estuary - metaG 1555B-3 (SPAdes) (version 2) | ecosystem: Environmental > Aquatic > Marine > Intertidal zone > Estuary... | reverse complement strand
CATGCATCATTAACCAATTTGATTGCAAAGCAGGAACTAATGGACTTGACTTTTGCATATCAGCAGACAAAGTTAAGTTAGCAAATCCATTAATTAATAATGCAATTGGTAATAAGATAGCACCCAATAGCTTGCTTTTGGTTTTAAATTCTAAGTATAAATAGATAGTCAACAATGTCCAAGTTAAAAATAATAATGATTCATACAGATTACTTAATGGAAAATAACCAGCAACAATCCATCTTGAACAAAGAATAAAAAACAACAAAATATTTGCTACAATTGCACTCAATTTTCCAACTTGTATCAGACTTTTTGTCCCTCTAAAAAGAGATAAACTAATCCAATATATAATCATCGCAAATAGTAAAATCCCAAAAACAATATTCGATGAAAAATTTTGAGTAATATTCCAATCCATTAAACTTCTCCAATAAAAATTATTTCTGTCATTAGTTTTATAATCTACTATTTTACTTAAAAATTCACTATTTAAGTATCTTTCTTTTTGGAAATTGATAGACTTAAAGAGATAATGATTTTGTAAAAGTCTTTAACAAGACAATAGAAAAAATAAATTTTGTTTGAACGTTAATTATAATTAGTAATACAATCCTTTTTACTTATAACTAACGTTCGTTCAATAGTGAATAAAATTTGACATTATCTCTAAATCTAAAGTATTATATTTTAATTTCATACTAACGCTTTTTATGTCAAAAATAATAAAATACGAAATGATGATTCTTTTAACAGAAGAATTTAATGATAATGAATTAAAAACTTGGGCTTTTAATTATGCTAAAACTTTAAGAAAACTAAACGCGTCTGAAATTTCAGTAATTTCAAGAGGTAAAAGAGATTTGTCATATGAAATTTCAAATCAAAAACGTGGAAATTTTATCCAAATTAATTTTTCAAGTATTCCAAAATATCTAGATACTTTTTCAAGTAGTTTAAAATTTGATTCAAATGTTTTAAGATTTTTAATTTTAAATAAGACAAGTAACGTAAAAAAATTTTAAATTTTTTTACGTTATTAACTTGAATTAGAAGTAAACATATGGTAACATCTATGTAATAGATATTTCCTCAGTAGCTCAGTGGTAGAGCAATCGGCTGTTAACCGATTGGCCGTAGGTTCAAGTCCTACCTGGGGAGCTTTAAATAAAATAACATTATAAAAAATTATGGAAAATATGTTTGATCCTTTAAAAATTGGAGGTAAATCATTTTCTTCACGGTTAATGTTGGGGACAGGTAAATATAGAACTAGCCACGATGCTATAAAAAGTATTAAAACAAGTGAATGTGAAATTGTTACAGTTGCTATTCGACGATTACCTACAAATATAAATCAAGATAATATTAGTTTTCTTAAATCTTTAAATTGGGAAAAACTTTGGTTATTACCAAATACAGCGGGTTCACAAACTGCTGAAGATGCTATTCGAATGGCATTTTTAGGCCATGAATTAGCATGTCAATTAGGGCAAGAAGATAATTTTTTTGTTAAATTAGAAGTTATTTCTGATCCAAAATATTTATTGCCCGATCCTATAGGAACTTTAAAAGCAGCAGAATTTTTAGTAAAAAAAGGATTTACTGTTTTGCCTTATATCAATGCTGATCCTATGTTAGCGTTGCATCTTGAAGATTTAGGGTGTGCTACTGTCATGCCTCTTGGATCACCAATTGGTTCAGGTCAAGGATTGAGTAATTTATCGAATATTCAAATCATTATTGAAAATGCAAATATTCCAGTTATTGTAGATGCTGGCATTGGAGCGCCAAGTGAAGCTACTATGGCAATGGAATTAGGAGCTGATGGTATCCTACTGAATACAGCAGTAGCTCAAGCAAAAAACCCCCAACAGATGGCATTAGCAATGAAATTGGGTGTTCAATCAGGACGATTAGGTTATTTAGCTGGTAGAATGGAAAAAAAATATTATGCAACTCCTAGTTCACCGACTACTCAAATCAGTCAAATATAATAAATATAAAAATATTTGTTTCAATAAATATTATTCTATAGAATAATATTTACTATTCATATTAAATACGAAAATTTTGCATTTAATATGAATGTTTTTTAGTTTCTTTTTATGTTAAATTCTCGAAGTAATGTATTACCTAATACACAGCATCCGTAGGACTAGGATTGAATAACTTTATCGGCGAATTTTCTGTTACGTTTTCCTCTTTTTCTTTCTTTTTAATCGCAGTAAAATCTACATTACTATAATCGAATTGAACTGAAATTTCTGTTGTATAAATATCATCAAATCCTGGGGAATAGATTGGTCGATTACCGTAAACATTTGGTTTTATATTTTGTGTAATATTTATCACTGTTCCTTCATGTAATGTATTACTTAAACAAGCTTCAGCTAACTTATCTTCTACCATTTTTGTAATTGCGCGACGTAATGGTCTCGCACCATAAATTGGATCATAACCTTCTTCTGTAAGGAAAAATCTTACAGCATTATCTATTTTTAGAGTTGCACCTTGTTCTTTTAATCGTTTACCTAGTTGATTTAACATTAACCCACAAATTTCCCAAATATCATGTTTTGATAAATGATTAAAAACAATAATATCGTCGATCCTATTTAAAAACTCTGGTCGGAAGAATTTTTTCAATTCTTCCATAACTAAACCTGTTATCTTAACGAATTTTTCTTCATCTTCCGCTGTTACTTCTCTTTTAACGGGTGGTTTTAATGAAAAAGTCCCATCTGGGTTTATTAATAATTCAATCTTCGTACGTTGGTTCTCTGAAAGTCCAGCGCTAGTAGTTTTAAAACCAAATGATTTTTCTTTTGAAAGGATTGGGGATTCTCTTTCAATAACTCGTGAACCTAAGTTCGTTGTCATTACAATAATACAATTTTTAAAACTAACATGTCTACCAGATGAGTCTGTTAAATGACCGTCATCTAAGATTTGTAAAAACAGATTAAAAACATCTGGATTTGCTTTTTCAACTTCATCAAATAAAACAATAGAGTATGGTTTTTGTCTTACTGCTTCTGTTAATTGCCCACCGTCTTGGAAACCAACATAACCTGGAGGCGAACCAATTAGTTTTGCAACTGTATGTTTTTCCATAAATTCAGACATATCAAACCGAATAAGATTTTTATCATTATCAAAAAGATATTCGGCTAAAGCTTTTGTTAACTCAGTTTTCCCAACCCCTGTTGGACCAGCAAAAATGAAACTTGCAATCGGACGTTTTGGATCTTGAATACCAACTCGTGATCTACGTACTGCTTTTGAAACAGCAGTAATAGCATGATGCTGCCCAATAAGTCTTTCATGAAGAATATTTTCCATGACCTTTAAACGCTCATTTTCTGACTGATTAATCTTCGTTACCGGAATACCTGTCCAAGTAGAAATAACTTTAGTTACGTCTACTTCAGTAATTAGATCAAAACGTGGTCCATCTGGGTGTGAATAGTTTGCATATTTTTCTTGAGTCGATAAGGCATATCGCATTATTCGTAAATGTGTACGAACTTCTATTTCATGTTCAACTAATGCTTTTGCAGTCACAAAATCGTTCAGAAGAATTGCCCGATTTTTATCGTGAATAGTCTCATGTAATTCAGTAAGTAACTTATGTAATCCACCAGGTAATGACATATTTCTTAAGCGAACTCGTGAACCTGCTTCATCAATAACATCAATAGCTTTATCAGGTAAATTGCGGTCTGCAATGAATCTCTTTGAAAGTTTTGCAGCTTCTTCCAAAGCCTCATCTTTATAATGTAGAGAATGATGACGTTCAAATTCAGGTTTTAAACCTCTTAAAATATCAATTGTTGTCTCTACAGTGGGTTCTTCTACAACAATGGAATGAAATCTTCTTTCTAACGCAGGGTCTTTCTCAATATAACGACGATATTCGTCTTGAGTAGTAGCACCAATAACCCTTAATTTACCACGAGCTAAAGAAGGTTTTAAAAGATTTGCAGCGTCAACAGCACCTTCTGCAGCACCTGCTCCTACTATTGTATGGATTTCATCTATTACTAAAATGATTTTTCCATGGCGATGAATATCATCAATAAGATATTTCATACGTTCTTCAAACTCTCCTCGATATTTTGTTCCAGCTAAAAGTGAACCAAGATCAAGAGATTTTACAACATGTTGGCGTAAAAATTCTGGGCAATTAAGTCCATGCATTAATATTGCAAGGCCTTCAGCACAAGCAGTTTTACCAACTCCTGCTTCTCCAACTAGAACCGGATTATTTTTTCGACGACGCCCTAAAACTTTAACCAAACAATTTATTTCCTCATCTCGACCAATAACAGGATCTATACGTTGGTCTATAACATCCTGTGTAATGTCTGAGCTATAAGCATCTAAAGTAGGAGTTTTTAATCCAGATTTCTCACGAGCAATTGCCCATTTCTCTACCTCGCTTAAAGGTGGTCTTAAAAGATCTTCTTGCTGTTCCTCAATATAAGCTAAGATTAATTGTCTTAATCTAGGGACATTAATTTTTAGTTTCTCTAGAGTTCGCATAGCAATTCCATCGGGTTCGTTTATTAACGATAATAAAACATGCTCTGTTCCAACATAATTTACACCAAGATCTTGAGCTTCGTGAATTGACATCTCTAATACACGTTTTGCACGTGGAGTAAATGGGATTTCAGAAGCAACAAATCCAGTTCCACGACCGATATATCTTTCAATTTCTTTTCGCGTTTTCTTTAATGTTACATTTACTTGTGCTAATGCTCGGCCTCCTACCCCATGTCGTTGCCCAATTACACCAAGTAATAACTGTTCGGTTCCTACAAAATTATGTCCCATGCGTCTAGCTTCTTCTTGCGCTAACATAATTACTTTAATAGAACCTTCAGTAAACTTTTCAAACATCCTCCCATTTCCTTGGTCATTTTTATTAAATAAAAATGATATTGTGTATAGTAATTTTTAGGTTTTTTTTTCTATTCACTTTAAACCTGATTAAATGATATTATAATATCATAATAGCTCTTTATAAAAAATTATAAATTATATAAGTACTTTTTCTATAGTTGCATAATAATATACTTTTCATTATAATCGTTGTTATAGAAACGAACATTAATATTTTTGGCGGTATGGCCAAGTGGTAAGGCAGTGGATTGCAAATCCTCGATCCCCAGTTCGAATCTGGGTGCCGCCTTAAAATATAATTCAATACCATTGCTTTTTAAGAGCATATAAAATATAATACATCTACATGTCAATTAGGGGACGTGGTGGAATTGGTAGACACGACGGACTTAAAATCCGTTGCCTAGTGATAGTGCGTGAGGGTTCAAGTCCCTCCGTCCCCATTTTAAAATAAACTAGTTAAATTAAAAAAAAGTCATTTAAATATAATAAATATAATTTATTATATTTATTATATTATGATAAACAAATTCGGTATAATACCCCAGGTGGTAAATCAGATTTTACTAATAAATCAAAAATATTTACCGATGCATCATAATAAATTTCTAAAATTCGTTTATGAATTCGAATTTCAAAATGTTCTCGTGAATCTTTATTTACATGAGGTGAACGTAATACACAATAGATTCGTTTATGCGTAGGTAACGAAACTACCCCAACTTTATCAACATTATTACTATGAGTAATATCTATTATTTTTTGACACGATGTGTTTAAAAGCTCATGATTAAATGATTCTAATCTTACACGAATTTTTTCATTCGGTTTTATTTCCATAAATTTTTTTAATTATTTAACAATTTTAGAAACAACACCAGCTCCAATTGTTCGGCCGCCTTCACGAATAGCAAAACGCATACCTTCTTCAATTGCAACTGGGTAAATTAATTCAGCAGTCATTTTAATACGATCCCCTGGCATTACCATTTCTACAATTGTACCGTCATCAGCAGTAAATTGTTCAATTGAACCTGTTACATCCGTTGTTCTTACGTAAAATTGTGGGCGGTAACCTGTAAAGAATGGTGTATGACGCCCACCTTCTTCTTTAGTTAATACATATACTTCAGATTCAAAATTTGTGTGTGGTCGAACTGTACCTGGTTTTGCCAGTACCATACCACGTTCAATATTTTCTCGAGTAACACCACGTAATAAAATACCAACATTATCACCAGCAAACCCTTCCTCTAATGTTTTTTGGAACATTTCAATACCTGTAATAGTTGTTGTTTGAGTTTCACCAACCCCAACAATTTCAACGTTATCACCAACTTTAACAATTCCTCGATCAATTCTTCCAGTTGCTACTGTACCTCGACCAGTAATTGAGAATACATCTTCAATTGCCATTAAGAATGTTTTTTCAACATCACGTTCTGGTGTTGGGATATAGGCATCCACAGCATCCATTAAGGCATAAATTTTATCAACCCATGGATTATCACCACGTTGAATAGATGGATTAGAAGAGATTGCTTCAATTGCTTGTAAAGCTGAACCAGGACAAATTGGAATATCGTCCCCTGGGAAGTCATAAGTAGATAGTAATTCTCTTACTTCTAATTCTACTAACTCTAATAATTCATCATCATCTACTTGATCTTGCTTATTTAAAAACACAACAATATGTGGAACCCCAACTTGTTTTGCTAATAAGATATGTTCTCTAGTTTGAGGCATTGGGCCATCGGCAGCCGATACAACTAAGATAGCTCCATCCATTTGTGCTGCTCCAGTAATCATATTTTTTACATAATCAGCATGACCCGGGCAGTCAACGTGAGCATAATGACGATCTTTAGTTTGATATTCAACGTGTGCCGTATTAATTGTAATACCACGAGCACGTTCTTCAGGTGCACCATCAATGTCAGAATAATCTTTCGCCACTGCGTTACCGTCTAAAGCTAATGTTGCAGTAATTGCTGCTGTTAGAGTTGTTTTACCGTGATCAACGTGACCAATAGTACCAATATTAACATGCGGTTTTGTACGTTCAAATTTTTCACGTGCCATTTCAGAAAATTCCTTTGAAGTTTAATGTTTATAATAAAAATATTTTTGCTTTTAGCGAAATTAAATTTAACCGTTATTTATTAAATATTAATAACGGAAATGCGCAAAGGCTTTATTAGCATCTGCCATTTTATGAGTTTCTTCTTTTTTCTTTATAGTATTACCTATATCGTTTGCAGTGTCAATAATTTCACTTGCTAGTTTAATTGACATCGTTCTTCCTACTCTTTGTCGTGAGTATTGAATAATCCAACGTAAAGCTAAATTGGTTGCTCGAAAACTACTTACCTCAATTGGAACTTGATAAGTTGAGCCTCCAATTCTTCGAGCTTTTACTTCTACTATTGGACTGGCATTTCGAATAGCTCTTTCAAAAATTACTAACGGATCTTCATTTGTTTTTGATTTTATGATATCGAAAGCCCCATTCACAATATTCTGGGCTAAATTTTTCTTACCTGATTTTAAAATTCTTGTTACTAATAAACTAACTAAGTAACTATTATATGTAGGATCTGCTTTAGGAAATCGTTTTTTTGAAATATTTCGACGTGACATACTAATAATTATTTTTTAATAAACAGTTTTTAGTAAATACTAAGTTTAAATTTTTGAATTAGTATTTAACTTTTTGGTTTTTTAACTCCATATTTTGATCTTCTTTGTGTTCGATTTTTGACACCCCCACTATCTAATGCACCTCTAACGATATGGTATCGAACACCCGGTAAATCTTTTACTCGACCACCTCGAATTAAGACTACTGAATGTTCTTGTAAGTTATGACCTTCACCTGGTATATATGCTGTTACTTCAAAGCCAGAGGTTAATCGAACACGGGCAACTTTACGGATTGCAGAGTTCGGTTTTTTTGGTGTTGTCGTATATACACGCGTACACACACCGCGTCGTTGTGGACAATTTACTAAAGCCGGTGATTTTGTTTTTTTATTAATTTGTATTCGTCTTAAACGAACTAATTGTTGAATAGTTGGCATTTATCTTAATGTAATTAATTTAATTCTCTTTTGTTTGTAGTCCATATTTTTTCATAAATCTTTCGACACGCCCTTCACTATCTACAAGTGTTTGTGAATTTGTATAAAAAGGATGATTCCCTAGCCAAACGTCAAGTTGTAACTGAGGTTTTGTTGAACCAATTGAACAAAGAGTTTTCCCCTCACAAAGAACCGGAGCATTTGGGAACCAATTAGGATGAATTTCAGATTTTGGCATATTTTTAAAATTTTTAACGTTTTGAATATTGTGATGCTTTTCTGGCTTTTCGTAAACCATATTTTTTACGTTCTTTAATACGAGCATCCCGACTTAAGAAACCAAATGGTTTTAAAATCAAACGATTTTCATTTTCCATTTTACAGATTAAGCGTGCAACGCCTAATTTAATTGCATCAGTTTGACCTGTTAACCCCCCCCCCTTGACAAGTGAGATAATATCAAATTGGTTTTTTAGATTTAACTTTTCTAAAGGTGACCAAATAGCATTTAAATAGTTTGTATTATATTGCAAATACTTTTCACCAGAAACTTTATTGATAGTTACTTTTCCATTCCCTGGAACAAGAAAAACTCGTGCAACAGCTCGTTTTCTTTTCCCAAGCCCAATTTTGTCTTTTTGAAAAATTGTATTCATAAATTTTTTAGTCTGTTAATTAAAGTACTTCTAATAATTTTGGATCTTGTGCTTTATGTGGATGTTGATCACCTTGATAAACTTTTAAGCGTTTTACTAAATGTTTTTTTGGAAATCCATTTGGTAACATATTAAAAACACAGTTTTCAATAATTCGTTTTGGTATAATGTTTACTAATCTTTTTAAAGATGTACCAGGTCGTCCTGGTTGATAAACATGGAATCGTTCTACCTCACGGTCAAGTTTTAAATATTCACTGTTGATTAATATTACATAATCACCAACATCGACTGATGGATGATAAACAGACTTTGATTTACCTGTTAATAATGGTATAATAGTTGATGCTAATCGTCCTAATTGTTTATCTTTACAATCAATAACATACCATTTTCTTTTGTTATAATTTGTAGCTGGAATAAATGTTTTATTCATAAAATTAAATTTAAACTAAATAATTATTTTAAAACTATTCCTAATTTATTTTTAAGAGTAGCAAAAACTTCGTCGGCAGATTTTCGACCGAAGTTTTTTAATTCTAAAAGCTTTTCTGGAGAATACTCTAATAAATCCCCAATGGTATTAATTTGAGCTCTTTTTAGACAATTATAAGGTCGTACAGATAACTGTAACTCCTCAATAGCAATATGGGTATAAGGATCAATTGGTTTTATTTGATTTTTTTCTTTTACCGTTTCTTTTTCTTTTTTAATCTTCTGTTCGCTAATAGACTCAAATAAGTCGATGATTAAATTAGCTCCAGAAAAAATTGCTTGCTCTGGTGAAATACTTCCATTTGTCCAAACATCAATGAATAAACGTTCTTGGATATTACTTGAATTGTCATAAACATTCTCAACTTTAAAATCTACCTTTTGAACTGGCATAAAAATTGCATCTGTTTCTATAAAGTCTTCAAATTTATCGGAAAACAGCTCATTCGCTAATCGATATTTTGTCCCAGATTCAATTTTAAATTCTATTTCTAATATATGTGAACTTGAAATTGTTGCAATATAATGATTAGGATTAATGATTTCTATTTCTGGAGGTAATTGAATTGAACTAGCTGTAATAACTGCTGGCCCACTTAATCTTAAACGTCCAAATTGTCTGGTAAAGGTGTTTGATCTTAAAATAACTCCTTTTAAATTTAATAAAATTTCAAGAATATCTTCACGAACACCAGGAATTAATGAAAACTCATCTTTTACTCCAGCAATTCGAACACCTGTAATAGCAGTTCCTTGTAAATCTCCTAATAAAACTCGTCTTAATAAATTCCCAATTGTTATTCCTTGACCAGAATTAAGTGAATCAATTAAAAATTGCCCATACATTGGCCCTGATTCAATTTTTTCTGATTTTAAACATTCCATTAATAAATTAGAACTAGTGATAAAATTTTTTGTGGAATTCATAATTTATTTATTTTATAAGTAAATAAACTTATACACGTCGACGTTTTCTTGGCCGACACCCATTATGTGGTACTGGAGTTATATCTTGTATTGAAAGAATTTCTAGACCCGCTCCTTCTATTGAACGAATCGCAGTTTCACGCCCAGAACCTTGACCTTTTACTAAAATTTCAACAGTTTTTATACCTGTACTTAATGCATCTAAGGCAGCTTTTTCTGCTGCTGTTTGAGCAGCAAAAGGGGTTCCTTTACGTGCACCTTTAAATCCAGAGCTACCAGAAGACGCCCAAGATATTGTATCGCCCGCTATATTCGTGATTGTCACAATCGTATTATTAAAAGTTGATTGTATATGAACAACACCTGTTCCAAGATTAGTTCTATTTTTTTTTACTGCCGGTTTTCGGATTTTTTGTGCCATAGTAAATTAATATTTTTAATTAGTATAACTGCCAACAAAAGAATATTATTTTTTCTTACCAGTAACAGTTTTTTTAGCTCCTCGTCTTGAACGAGCGTTTGTTCTTGTTCTTTGTCCTCGAACAGGTAAACTATTTCTGTGTCTTTTTCCTCGGTGACAATTTATTTCATTTAATCGTTTTATATTTAACCCATTAAAACGGCGTAAATCGCCCTCTAATGCTAATTCAAAATTTTCTAATATGTTTCTTAATACTACTGATTGTTCTGTAGTAATATCGTCGGTTCTAGTTTCTGGACTAATTTCTGCTAATTGGACAATTTTTTTTGCCGATGTAAGACCAATCCCATGAATATACGTAAGCGCGTATTCAATTCGTTTGTTTTTTGGCAAATCTATACCTAGTAATCTTACCACTTACTTAACTCCTTTTAAATATTAACCTTGTCGCTGTTTATGCTTTGGATTTTGACAAATTACCATAATTTTTCCATGTCTTTTAATTACACGACATTTCTCACACATTTTTTTAACTGAAGGACGGACTTTCATTATAACCTTATAAATATTAAATTAATAAATAAATTTTTTATTTGATTTAATCAAATCTTTCATTATAAATATTAGAAAGAATGATACTTTTCATTTCACGTGAAATATCGAGAACAACACCTACTAAAATTAACAATGATGTAGTACCTAAACCATTGAAACTAGAAACATTTAAGATTCCTTCGATAATATTTGGAAGCGTTGCTAATATTGCTAGAATTATTGCTCCAAAAAATGTCACTCGTTTCATAACTTGTTTTAAATAAAATGTTGTCGCCAAACCAGGCCTTATTCCTGGGATACTTACAGCCATTTTTTGTAATTCTTGAGAAATATCTTTAGGGTTTAAAACAATAGTTGAGTAAAATGAACTAAAGATTAAAATTAATATAAAGTAAGCAACCCAATAGATGACTTTCGATGATTTTAAAAAAATAGGAATAGTTAATAACGGAAATACTCCTAAATTACTAATATAATTTGGTAATACTAAAATAGCAGTTGTTAGTATTATAGGCATAACCCCTGCCTGATTAAAACGTAAAGGAATATAATTATTTGATTTAACTTTAGAGCTTAAAGACTGACTTTGACCAAGTTGTTTTGAAGAAATTAAAGGGACAATTCGTGCGCTTTCTTGCAATGTTATAATACCAGAGATTGCAATAAAGAATAATAGCCCAATTCCAAGTCCAGATACAAGATTAAAATTTCCAGTATTTTCAGTTATTAATTTTTTACCTAAGTTAGGTAAACTTGATATTATATTTGTATAAATTAATAAAGATGCTCCATTTCCTAATCCATATTCCGTAATTAATTCACTCAACCATAAGACTATCATTGCACCTGTAGTAAGCCAAAGAATTATTTCAAAGGCTAATAGTGGACTCCAATCAAATAAAGCCCGCTTTAAATAAAAAGCAATACTTGAACTTTGAATCAAAGCCCATCCCATTGTAATTAAACGAGTTAATCTTGTAATTGCCCTTCGACCTTCACCTCCCCCTTCTTTTTGTAGTTTAGAAATACTTGGTATTAACCCAGTTATTAACTGAACCATAATCGAAGCATTAATATAAGGAAATATATTCAAAGTAAATAAACCAATTACAAATGTATCATTTCCTGAAAAAGTACTTACTAAATTTTTTGTAATTGGGTGTTGTTGAATATAAAAGGCTAAATGTCCATGATTAATACCAGGAATTGGAAGAAATGTTCCCATTCTAATAAATAGAAGTATTCCAACACTTAATAAAAGACGCTTTAATAAGATATCATCTGTCTTTTTCATTTTTATTTTTAATAGTTTAAAATTCAAGTCCCTTTTATTTCTATGACTTCTTAAATATTAATTTAAGTCACGTTTTTGTAAAACTTGTGATTTAGTACTTAAACTTTTTAACGCCACAATTGCAGTACGAGCATTATTTAATAAATTATCAGATCCTAATTGTTTTGCAATTACATTTTTAATTCCCGCAACTTCTAAAACTGTTCTAACAGCACCACCAGCAATAACCCCCGAACCTTCAATAGAAGGTCGCATAATAATTTTACAAGCACCTTTGTCACCTATAACCCCATGTGGAATGCTTAATGATTTTGTAATTGGGATTTTGATTAAATTTTTTCTTCCATCTGTTTTTGCTTTTTTAAAAGCGTTGACAACATCCTCAGCTTTTCCAACCCCTACACCAACTTGGCCATTTTCATCACCTATAACGACAACGGCACGAAAACTCAATTTTTTCCCACCTTTTGTTACTTTTGTTACACGGCTAATCTTAATTAACCGTTCAATAAATTTAGTATCGCTTACATTTTCATTACGACGGGATGTTTTTTTTAATTTATTAACTTGTTTTAACTCGGTACTCATAAAATTTATTATTTTTTAATTATTCGTTAAAATTGTAGGCCACCAGCTCTAGCACCGTCTGCTAAAGCTTTTATTCGACCATGATATAAGTATGGACCTCGGTCAAAGACAATTTTTGTTATATTTTTTTTTCTACTTAATTCTGCTAATTTCTCCCCCATAAGTCTAGAAGCACTACATGTACGACCATTTTCACTATTAAGTTTAATATCTCGATCTAAAGTTGAACAAGAAACAAGTGTTTTAGACGTTGTGTCATCAATAATTTGTGCATAAATATTTTCGTTAGAGCGGAAAACAGATAAACGTGGGCGTTCGATAGTCCCTTTTATTAATCCTCTAACACTCTCACGTTTTAATTTTTTATATTTATCAGGTTTTAATTTTTTATTTTTATTTTTAAGTCTTAATAAAACTCTTTTTGAAAATTTCATAATATACTTTTTTTTAGAACTTAGTAATTTTTATTTTTTACCCGATTTTCCAGCTTTACGTAAGATTTTTTCACCTTTGTAAAGTATCCCTTTTCCTTTGTAAGGTTCAGGTGGACGCCATGATCTCACTTTCGCTGCGAATAAGCCTAATTGTTCTTTATCGCATGCTTTTATATTAATAGTTGTATTTTGAACAACATCAACTAGTATTCCATCTGGAATATCTATATTTACGGGATGACTAAAGCCTAAACTTAATACAAGAGATTTTCCTTGAACACTTCCTCTATATCCTACACCTTGTAATATAAGAGTTATAATAAATTGTTCAGAAACACCTACAACCATATTATTAATTAATGTTCTGTATAAACCATGTAAAGCTTTATTAACTCGTGTTTCATTTTTTAAATTTATAATTAAATTACCTTCTGTTTGTTCAATTCCAATAGTTTCTGGAATTGTTCTTTCTAATGTTCCAAATGTTCCTTTTACTTTTAAAATAGAATTTTCATTTGTAATATCTACAGTACTTGGTATTTTAATTGGTAATTTTCCGATTCGTGACATATTATATATTTACTCCAATTACCAAATATAACATAAAACTTCACCACCAATTCCAAATTCTTTTGCTTTACTATTAGTCATTACTCCTTTCGAAGTTGACAAAATAGCAACCCCTAAACCATCTAAGACGCTAGGTAAAGTTTTTGAATTAGCATAAACTCGTAACCCCGGTTTACTGATTCTTTTAATTTTATTAATAACTCTTTCTCTCGATTGACCTTTGTACTTCAATGAAACAAGCAAATATTGATATAAATTTTCACTATAAATTTCAAAATTTTCAATAAATCCTTCTTCTTTTAGAATAGTAGCTATTGCTTTTGACATTTTTGTCGCGGGTATTTCAACAATTTGATGTTTCACCATATTTGCATTTCTTATACGAGTTAACATATCTGCAATATTATCTGTGACCACTAGTAACTCCTTAATCTTCTTTTATTTATTCTTGTGACCAACGTTTACGACGTAAGGTTTTTTTCTTATCCCATACTTGATTAATTTCCCCAAAAGAAGAGTATTTATCATAATATCCACAATCATTTAATGGGAAGCGTAAAAATTTCAATAATATCATACCATTTAAAACTCTATCAATTGTTTTAGAACGAGATTTTGGTGTCGATGAGTCTAAAACAAGAGTTATACTTAAACCTTGGATTTGATCTACATCATCATACTCAATTTCTGGGAAAATTAATTGCTCTTTTAATGAGAAGGTATAATTACCTGCTTTATCAAAACTTCTAACTGATAACCCTCGAAAATCACGAATTTGTGCAAAAGTGAAAAAGATTAATTTAGTAAGAAAATCATACATTTTCTCACCGCGTAAGGTACTTGATAAACCTAACTCCATATTTTCTCGAATTTTAAATCCCGCTACAGCTTTTTTTGCTCTGGTAATTAATGGCTTTTGACCAGTGATTCTGGTAAATTCAGTAATACTTTTTTTCAAAATATTAGTGTTTTGAGCAGCTAATCCTAATCCTCGATTAATACTAATTTTTTTAAGTTTCGGAATAGTATGAGGATTCGAAAATAATTCTGGATTACTTTTTCTTAATACAGAATGAATACCGCCTTGATATTCTTTTTTTATATTTTCTAATAGACCATATAACTCTGCAATTTCTTCTAAGGACTGTTGACTACGCATATTCTTTATTTAAAATCATTTAAATTAATTTAACATTGGAATGATGTATTGGAGCCTCAAACTGTTTTATTTCTCCAACATCACTTTCAGTGTTTGGTTTAATATGTTTAAACTTGAAATTAATACCTTTGACTAAAATTTTTCCAGTATTACGATAAATTTTAGTGACTTCACCTATTTTATTTTTATCAAAACCAGAAATAACTTTTACATTGTCACCAATTTTAACATGCACTTTTTTACCATTTGACATTTATAAAACCTCCGGCGCTAATGAAACGATTTTAGAAAAATTCTTATCTCGAATTTCACGAGCAACCGGCCCAAAGACACGTGTGCCACGTGGATTATTCTCCATATTTACAATCACCGCTGCATTATCATCAAATCTAATATACATTCCATCAGGTCGACGAATAGTTTTAGATGTTCGTACTATAATTGCTCGAACGACATCTGATTTTTTAATTGGCATATTTGGAATAGCTTCTTTAACAACTCCAATAATCACATCTCCAATTTTTCCATATTTTCGGTTTCCGCCTAATAGTCGGATACACATAATTTTTTTTGCACCTGTATTATCAGCTACAGTTAACATTGTTTGTGGATAAATCATAAAAAGATAATCTTAAGTAATTAACGATGATTTTGAAATAATTTTAGCTACTGACCAACGTTTTTTTTTACTAAGTGGTCTACACTCTCTTACTAAAACTTGATCACCTATATTGCATTCACTCATTTCATCATGAGCTAAATATTTACGCGTTTTGATCATTGTCTTTGAATAAATGGGATGTGGGTATCGGCTTTCAACTTTTACAACCACAGTTTTTTGCATTTTATTACTGACAACAATACCAATTTTTTCTTTTACAGGCATTTTAAAACTCCTTAAAACCTATATTTAATTTTTTCATAAGACTATTGGGCGGTATATTATCTTTTAAAAATTGAAGTTTATAGCATATTTTTGCTCAATTTCTATAACAGCTAATAATAGCAGATTTGGGAATAGATAAGTACAATAAATAATTTTTAGATGTATACTTTCAAGGTATCAATTTATCAAAGCCCAAATTAGATTTTTATTTTCCTAATTAATCTAGAAATTTACTTCTTAAAATAGTTTTTAATATAGCTACTTTTTTTTTAGTAGCTTTGATTTCATGAGGTTTAAATGGTTGGCGAGTAGCTTTTTTAAATCGCAAATCAAATAATACCCTTTCCGCCTCTTTCAGCTCTTTAATCAATTCTTGAGTGGACATTGACATATTATCCTTACTGTTAGAGTTAGATGTCTTCATATTTTATTAATTATCGTTTCTAATAATAAATTTTGTTTTGATTGGTAACTTATAGGCTGCTAAATTAAAAGCAGCACGTGCAACTTCTTCTGGAACAGAACTAATTTCAAACAAAATTGTTCCAGGTTTTACTGTTGCAACCCAATAATCAACTGCACCTTTACCTGATCCCATACGTGATTCCGCAGCACGTGCTGTAACAGTTTTATCAGGAAATATACGTATCCATAATGATGCACCACGTTTAGTATAACGACTAATTGTTCTTCTTGTTGCTTCAATTTGACGTGAAGTAATCCATGAAGGTTCTAAAGCTTGTAAACCATATTTACCGAATGAAACTTCATTTCCTCGAGTTGCTTTACCTCTCATTCTTCCACGATGGTATTTTCTATATTTTGTTCTTTTTGGACTTAACATAATTAAATTGGATTAATTAATAAATATACCGTTTTAGTTATTTTTTGCTTTTATTATTTTTTTAATATTTCATTTTTAAATAACCATACTTTTACACCTAAAACACCATAAATAGTATTTGCTTCCTTTGTAGCGTAATCAATATCAGCTCGTAAGGTTTGTAGGGGGACTCGACCTTCTCTAATCCATTCAGTTCTCGCAATTTCTGCACCATTTAATCGACCAGATATTTGAACTTTAATCCCGTTTACTTCATTATCTTGAGAACATTTTAAGGCTTCACGAATTGCACGACGGAATGCAACACGATCTTCAAGTTGTTGAACCACAAGATCGGCTATAAGAGAAGCATTTGAATTAACGTTTTCAACCTCGATGACGTTGATAGTGATTTGACGGTTATTAGGTATAAACTTTTTAATATTAGTTGCTAGAGTTTTAATTTCAGAACCGTTGTCTCCAACTAATATACCTGGTCGACCTGTCTCAATATTTAATTCAATTTGATCGCCTAAACCATTTCGATTAATATAAATATTTGATATACTAGCTAATTTCGCCAATTTATTAAGGTATGTTCTGATCTTATCATCTTCTTCTAGCAACGTTGAGTAATGTTTAAAATCAGCATACCAAGCTGATCGATGTTCTTGTGTAATCCCTAAACGAAATCCCAAAGGATGTGTTTTTTGTCCCATAGAAAAAATCCTTAATTCTTATTTTCTTAACTAATTGATTTTACAACAACTGTAATATGACAAGTTGGTTTTAAAATCTTATAAGCTCGACCTTGAGCACGCGGTCGAATACGTTTTAGTTTTGGGCCTTCATCGGCGAAGATTTCGGAAATAACTAATTTTTTTTTATCTAAATTATAATTGTTTTTCGCATTTGCTGCTACAGAATGAACTACCTGCCAAATAGGTGAACCGGCACCATAAGGTAAGAATTCCAATATCATCAATGCTTCTTGATAAGAACGGCCACGAATTTGATCTAAAACCTGTCTTACTTTATGTGGCGATATCCGCACATATTTTGCTACTGCTTTTACTGATTGACCGTTGGACATAACAGAGAGTTTCCTTAATAGTTTTAAAATATATTTGAGGTTTCTAAAGAATTTTTTTTAATGTCAAAACATTATTTTTTCTCTTGAGAAATGCTACTTCCGTAAGCTAATTTAATTGTTATATATTCACCTGGTTCTAGATTTTCGGATTTTTGACTCATAAATTTATTATGAGTTGAAACTTTACTTATGTAAATTTCATAAATCCACATATCAAAGAAATTTATAGATAAATTATTTTGTAAAGAAATTACAATTGAATACAAAGCTTGTAAAAGAAAATCTCGTTCAATAGGATTAGATTTTAAAAGATAAGATATATCATCACGCACATAATAAAAATGTTTAAATTGAACACTTTGCAAAATTAATTTTGCTAGTGGAGATAACTTTTTTTCAGATTTAACATTAAAAGTTTTAATGTGGAAACTTTTTGGGAAATTTAATGTTAACTCTAATCGTCCCATGTTTCTTTTTTCCTTAACGTTTTGTTTTTTTATCAGCCTTAATATGTGATCTAAATGTTCGTGTAGAAACAAACTCACCTAGTTTATGACCAACTAATTGGTCAGATATAAAAATTGGAACATGTTGTTTTCCATTATATACAGCTATTGTAAACCCAACCATATTAGGTAGAATAGTTGAACTTCTTGACCAAGTTGTAATTATATCTTTTTTTCCTTCTGCGTTCATTTTATTGATTTTTTTTAATAAATGATAAGCAACAAAAGGTCCTTTTTTTAATGATCTTGACATTTTTGAGAATCTTATTAATAAATTTTTTTATAAATTAATTACGAACGTCGACGAAGAATATAGGTATTACTTAATTTCTTTGTTTTACGTGTCTTTTTACCTAAAGCTGGTTTCCCCCACGGTGTCAAAGGTCGAGTACGACCAATTGGAGTGCGACCTTCTCCACCACCATGTGGGTGATCACATGCATTCATTACTGAACCACGGACAGTTGGACGTTTTCCTAACCAACGTGTACGACCAGCTTTACCACTTTGAACTAAAAATGCATCATTATTACTTACTTCACCAATTGTAGCAAAACATTCTTTGTGAATTAACCTAATTTCTTTAGATGGTAACCGTAAAGTTACATAGTTGCCCTCTTTGGCTAAAATTTTTGCGGATGTTCCTGCAGAACGGACGATTTGTCCACCCCGATTAGCTATTAATTCAATATTATGAACAGATGTTCCTAAAGGAATTTCTTCTAACGGTAAACTATTTCCAATGTCTAATGATATTCCTTTTCCAGATAAAATTGTGTCACCAACATTTAAATTATTTGGATGTATAATATAACGTTTCTCACCATCTATAAAATGTACTAACGCAATTCGTGAATTTCTATTTGGATCATATTCAATTGAATTAACAATAGCAGGTACATTATGTTTATTACGTTTAAAATCAATTACTCGATATTGTTTTTTATGACCCCCACCTCTGTGCCGTATAGTAATAACTCCCCTATTATTTCTACCTTTATTTCGGTGATTCTTTTTAACTAAACTTTTTTCTCGTTGATTAGTTGTTATTTCTGAAAAAGATGAAAGGGCTCTATTACGTGTCCCTGGCGTATATGATTTATAAAGACGAATACTCATAAACTTGATTAATTTATATAATTCTTAATTTTCTTCTGCAAATAAGTTTATTGTATCGCCTTCTGATAACGTTACAATTGCTTTTTTATAATGTGATTTCCAACCCATATATTGACCAATTCGTTTTTTCTTTTTTGGTAAATGAACTGTATTAATTTTTACGACTTTAACATTAAATAAATATTCAATTGCTGCTTTAATGCTTGGCTTATCAGATTTAGGATTTACAATAAAACTATATTGATTGTTGGCTAATAGTCTTGTAGCTTTATCTGTAATGATTGGATACTGTATGATATTCATATTAGTATCATTAAGGTATGAAGAATTAATCACAATAAATCTCCTTTATATCATTTACGGCTAATGGTGTTAACAAAATTTGTTTTGCTTTTAATAAGCTTAAAGTATTTAAATTTGATGCAGAAATTAACTCGACATTTTTTAGATTTTGCGTTGATAATTTTAAAGAAGGTGTTTTCTTAGAGACCACCAATAAAATTTTTTGATTTAAATCTAAATTATAAATTTTACAAATATCGCAAAAAACTTTTGTTTTAGGCTCATTAATTAACGATTCTAATTCACCAATTACTGATATATTATTTCGTTTATTATAGAATAAAGTTTGTAATGCTAAATTACGTTCTTTTTTGTTTAATTTTAAAGTAGTTCTTTTTGGCTTTGGACCAAATGTAACACCACCACCTCTCCATAATGGAGAACGACTTGATCCTGCCCGAGCTCTACCTGTTCCTTTTTGTTTCCAAGGTTTTTTACCCCCACCTCGAACTTCACTTCGAGTTTTTGTTGATACTGTCCCTTGCTTTTGTGAAATTTGATGCCTTAAAATATCCCGATGGATTAAATAATTACCTGAATCTTCTAATATATTAAGTTTGAAATTATATTTATCAGACGATATTTGACCAGTGGAATCTAATGAATTGTATTCTATAATTTTTTGAACAGTCATATAGTATTTTTCTTAATGTCCATTTATTTCTTTTTATGCATTATTTTGAAGGAACAATACTAAGTAGATTTCCAGGTTTCCCAGGAACAGCTCCTTTAATAACTAAAATATTTTCATCGTTATTTACTTGAACGATTTTTAATTTTTTAATATTTGTCATTTTATTACCAAGTTGACCGGCCATTTTTTTCCGTGGTAAAACACGTCCTGGAGATGTTCCCATACCAATTGAACCGGGAGCTCGATGATTCTTAGATCCATGTGTCATCGGACCTCTTGCAAAATTATGACGTTTTTGAAGACCGGAAAAACCTTTTCCGATACTTTTTCCTGTAACATTTATCAATTGTCCTGCAACAAATGATTCAACATTTAAGACTTGCCCAACATTGAAATCAGCAGGATTATTCACACGAAATTCTTTTAAATATTTTAAAGGTTGAATATTTGATTTTTGTAAGTGACCTAATTGAGGCTGTGTTAATGATTTTGTTCCTACGTTTCCATAGCCAACTTGAATTGCATTATAGCCATCATTTAGTGTAGTTTTAACTTGTGTAATTATGCACGGTCCAACCTTTAAAATTGTAACTGGAATGATATTACCTGATTCATCAAATATTTGGGTCATTCCGATCTTGTTTCCTAATAAACCTAAAGACACAATATTTTTCTCCAAAAAATACTTATATATATATTAATAGTGATAAAATTTAATAAAATTAAATTTAAAAATAAACATTTTGATAATTATAACTATCAAACTGCCTGATAACTTTAAAAAAATCAAAACATTTTGTCTATACAAGACATATATACAATATTAAAATTAATTAAATCATATACTACTCTTTTATAGAAAACAATTCAAGACTAAATAAGATAATCATACAACCAACTTCAAGTATACACCCTATATATATAAATATTTATATGGTGTATACTATATAGTAGTAAACATAAATATAAATAAATAGATCTAATTATATGAATAAAGTAGTAGGAATTGATTTAGGAACAACAAATTCTGTAGTTGCGGCTATCGAAGGGGGCCAACCTACTGTAATTACAAATGCAGAAGGTTTTCGAACAACTCCATCAATTGTAGCATATACAAAAAAAGAAGAATTATTAGTTGGGCAACTTGCTAAACGCCAATCAGTTGTTAATGCAGAAAATACATTTTTTTCTGTAAAACGATTTATAGGTTGTAAAGCAGATGAAGTTTCTGAAGAATCAAAAGAATTACCATATCAAGTAGTTAAAGATAATAATGGAAATATTAAAATTAAATGTTCTTCTTTAAATAAAGATTTCAGCCCTGAAGAAATTTCAGCACAAATTATACGAAAATTGATTACTGATGCCAAAGAATATTTAGGACAAGATGTTACAAAAGCTGTAATTACCGTACCTGCTTATTTTAATGATTCTCAACGACAAGCAACAGTTGACGCTGGTAAAATTGCTGGGATTGAAGTTTTAAGAATTATTAATGAGCCTACAGCAGCTTCTTTAGCTTATGGGTTAGATAAAAAGCAAAACGAAACAATTTTAGTTTTTGATTTAGGTGGTGGTACATTTGATGTTTCAGTTTTAGAGGTCGGAGATGGCATTTTTGAAGTATTATCAACAGCTGGGGATACAAATCTAGGTGGTGATGATTTTGATAAAGCTTTAGTTCGTTGGCTAGTGGAAGATTTCCAAGCAAAAGAAGGAACTAATTTAATGAAGGATATTCAAGCTTTACAACGTTTAACGGAGGCTGCTGAAAAAGCAAAAATGGAATTATCAAATGTTGAAAAAACAACAATTAATTTACCATTTATTACAGCAGATAAAACTGGTCCAAAACATATACAACAAGATTTGACACGTGAAAAGTTTGAAATTCTATGTAAAGATCTAATTGATCGGTGTCGTATTCCTGTGGAAAAAGCATTAAAAGATGCAAAATTAGATAAATCAGGAATTAATGAAGTTGTATTGGTAGGTGGTTCTACAAGAATTCCAGCAATTCAACAACTAGTCGAGTCATTAACTGGAAAAAAACCAAATAAATCGGTAAATCCTGATGAAGTTGTTGCTATTGGTGCAGCAATTCAAGCAGGAATTTTAGCGGGTGAAATAACAGATATCTTATTATTAGATGTTACACCATTATCACTTGGTGTTGAAACTGTGGGTGGTATCATGACAAAACTTATTTCACGTAATACAACAATTCCTGTTAAAAAATCTGAAGTATTTTCAACTGCCGCGGATAATCAAACAAATGTAGAAATTCATGTATTACAAGGCGAAAGAGAAGTTGTTAGTGGAAATAAAAGTTTAGGAAACTTTAAATTAGAAGGAATTCCAGAAGCACCAAAAGGACGACCACAAATTGAGGTAACATTTGATATTAATGTAGATGGATTATTATCTGTAACAGCTAAAGAAAATGAATCAGGGAAAGAACAAACTGTAACAATCCAAGGTAGTTCTAACTTATCAGAAAATGAAATTGAGACGATGTTACAAGAAGCAGAAAAATATGCGGCAATCGATAAAGAACAAAAAGAAAAAACTGATTTAATATTGACTGCTACTAATTACTGCCAAACAGTAGAAGAAAAAATTGAGAAGGATGAACTTACTAATTGTAGCGAAGATGAGAAAAAAGAAATACAATCCGTAATAACTACTCTTCGTGAAATAATGGGAAATAAAAACGAGTCTTCTGAATCAATTAAAAAATCGTTTGAAGAACTACAAAAATTATTGCAAGGAAAACTAAATTAGTAAAAAATGTAAAGAAATAAACTTTTATTTCTTTACATTTTTTACTAATTTAGTTTATTTTTTTTTAACGGCTTCTATATCATCTACAATAATACATTCTGTTGTTAAAATCATACTAGCTATTGATGTTGCATTTTGTAATGCGGAACGCGTTACTTTCGCAGGATCCACTACACCTTCTTCATACATATTTCCAAAGATATTTTTTGCTGCATTGTAACCTATTTCGAACTCTTGCTCTTGAACTTTTCCTATAATCACAGGTCCATTAATACCTGCATTTTCAGCAATTCTTTTTAATGGAGCAACAATTGCACGTGAAATTATAAGAGCACCAATTAATTCATCTTCTTTTAAATTATTTTTTGCCCATGTCACTAAATTTTCGGATAAATGAGTAAGTGTTGCTCCACCACCAGGTACAATTCCCTCTTCAACTGCAGCACGAGTTGCATTTATAGCATCTTCTAAACGTAATTTTTTATCTTTCATTTCAGTTTCCGTTACGGCACCAACACGAATAACCGCAATTCCGCCTGAAAGTTTCGCAATACGATCTTGTAATTTTTCTTTTTCATAAGCAGTTTCAGCAATATTAACTTGCTTACGTAACTGTTCACAACGAGATTTAATATTTTCAATTTCTAAACCATCACCAACAATTGTTGTTGTATCTTTATTAACTATTATTCTTCTAGCTTGACCTAATAAATTTAATTGAATATTATCTAAACTTAATCCTGCATCTTGAGTAATAACAGTTCCACCAGTTAAAACAGCAATATCTTGTAGCATTACCTTTCTTAATTCTCCAAACCCTGGTGCACGAACCGCTACAACATTTACAATACCTCGTAATTTATTCAAAATTAAAGTTGCAAGTGCTTCTTTTTCAACATCTTCAGCAATAATTAGTAAAGGACGTTTTGTCTTGGTAATCTGTTCTAAAATTGGTAGTAGATCTTGTTGGACTAATGTAATTCTTTTATCAGTTAACAAAATATAAGGATTGTCATAGGATACTTCCATTTTTTCTGTATCAGTTATAAAGTACGGTGATATGAATCCTTTCTCTAATTTCATACCCTCTGTAATTTCTAATTCAGTAACAATTCCTTTACCCTCTTCTAATGAAATAACACCTTCTTTACCAACTTTTGATAATGCATCAGCTATTAAAGCTCCAATAATGTCATCATTACCAGCTGAAATTGATGCTACTTGTTTAATTGATTGAATATCTTCGACTGGTTGTGCAAATTCATTTATTTGCATAACTAAATATTGAGTAGCTTTTTCCATCCCTAATTTTATTGAAATTGGGTTTGCACCTGCTGCTACATTTTTTAGTCCTTCTTTAACCATAGCATAAGCAAGAACCGTTGCGGTTGTAGTACCATCCCCTGCTACATCATTTGTTTTTGCAGCTGCTTGTCGAATCAATGAAACACCTGTATTTTCAATATGATCTTCTAATTTAATTTCTTTTGCAATTGTTACACCGTCATTAACAATTTGTGGTGAACCATATGTTTTTTCTAAAACAACATTACGTCCTTTTGGACCTAATGTGACAGAGACAGCTTCTACCATGATTTCCATACCACGTTCTAAAGCACGTCGTGCATTATCTTGATATAATATTTTCTTTGCCATAAAATCAAAGTTTAATAAATTTAGAATAGTTGTGTATTTATAACTGTAAAATAAAATCTAACAATTGGGCAAGTTAAATTTTTAATTTTGTTAAAATTTTTTTCTGTAAAAGCTTTACTAAAAAGAATAGTAACTAGTATTATTAAAGAGTAATATAGTTTGGGCTTGTAGCTCAGTGGACTAGAGCACGTGGCTACGAACTACGGTGTCAGGGGTTCGAATCCCTTCTTGCTCAATATATCAAAATTTATTTAAACAAATATTAATTAATTGAACTACTATATTACTGTACTGGGGTGTCGCCAAGTGGTAAGGCTGTGGACTTTGACTCCGCCATTCGTAGGTTCGAATCCTGCCACCCCAGTTTTTAATGATCTCGGTCTGATTTCAATTGTTTTTCAGTTTTTAACCTAGACTAAACTTAGAGGAAAGACTTGAGAGTTTATTTAAGAAAAAAAGTATGACAGCTCATATTCAATTTATAAAAGGTATAGATGAAAAAGTTTTACCTGATATCCGATTAACCCGTTCTCGAGATGGTAGTACTGGAACAGCAACATTCTCTTTTAAAAACGCGAATATTTTAGACAAAAGTTTAGCATTAAACGGCGAAATAACTGGTATGTATATGATTGATGAAGAAGGAATTATAGAGACTCGTGATGTAAATGTTAATTTTGTTAATGGAAAACCACAAGCTGTTGAATCTATTTATATTATGAAAAGTTCTTACGATTGGGGTAGGTTTATGAGGTTTATGGAACGATACGCCAAAAGTAATGGTTTAATTTTTACAAAAGCGTAAATTTTAAACCTATTTATTATTAAAAAAATTGTATTTTTGTTTTTAATAAATGAGATATTAATTAGCAATTTATATATCTAATATAGTTAAAATAGAAGTAAAGAATAAGTGGTAAAAAAAGTATTTGTAGCTTATCTTATAAATTTTTTATATATTTTCTTTATCAAAAAATTGTTTAGTTTTTAAATCTAATTAAATTTTAAAAAATTATAAAGTATCTAATTTTTATCTCAATTTTATAATTCTTGAGGATTTTTACATGCTGTACTCATTAATATTTACTCGAAAAATATTATTCGCTAAAAAATATACTTTTTAACCTCCTCCAACAATAGTAACTATTTCAATTTTATCTTTATCATTGATAAAAATATTATCCCAATTTTCTTTAGGGCAAATAAAATGGTTATATTCTAGAACTAAAAGAGATGAATTATAATTAAAATACTGAATTATATTTCTCAAATTAATTATTTTATCACTAACAAACTCTTGACCATTTAAAAAAAATCTTTTCGTTTTTTTCATATTAAAAATTTAAAAAATATTAATATTTTATTAATAAACTAGACGTAATTTAATATAACTTGGTATAGTATTATTGGTAAATAGTTTGGCGGGTGTAGCCAAGTGGTTAAGGCAGTGGGTTGTGATTCCATCATTCGCCGGTTCAAGTCCGGTCACTCGCCCTACTTCAAACATTTAACAATAAAAAATAAGAAAAATCAAATTATATAATATATATATACTATTTTATGTCACGCTATAGAGGACCAAAATTACGAATTACAAGAAGATTAGGGAAATTACCTGGTTTAACTCAAAAAACATCAAAGAAAACTGCTAGACCTGGCCAACATGGAAAAACGTTAGGAGATGGGAAGAAGAAAACAACTGAATATGGTATAAGATTAGAAGAAAAACAAAAATTAAAATTTAATTATGGGATAAGTGAAAGTCAATTATACCATTATATTAAAGAAGCACGTCGAAGAAATGGGGTAACAGGTTTAATCTTATTACAATTATTAGAAATGAGATTAGATACAATCTGTTTTTCTTTAGGTTTTGCACCAACTATTGCGGCAACTCGTCAATTAGTAAATCATGGGCATATTACTATCAATAACAAACCTGTTGATATCCCAAGTTTCCAATGTCAAATTAATGATGTTATCAGTGTGAAAGGAAAATCAACATCAAGAAACGTTGTTGAAAATAATTTAAAAACAATCAATTTTGTTGATCCTCCTAATCATTTAACCTTAGATAAGTCAAAACTAGAAGGAATAGTTAAAAATTATTGTGATCGAAGTGAACTTTTGTTAGATTTAAATGAATTACTAGTTATTGAATACTACTCAAGACGATAACGTTAAAATTTTGCTAAAAAATTATACTTTATAAATTGCTTATGTTAAAACTAAGATTAAAAAGAAATGGAAGAAAAAGACAACCTTCATATAGGTTAGTTATTATGGAAAGTACCAGTCGAAGAGACGGTAGACCAGTTGATGAAGTTGGATACTATGATCCAATTACAAAAAAATCATCGTTTAATGAAGAGAAAATTATAAAATGGTTAAGTTATGGTGCTCAACCGACAGAAACTGTTTTTCAATTGTTAAAAAAAAGTAATCTAATTAAAGCGTAGTCTCAAATTTTATTCACTATTGAACGAACGTTAGTTATAAGTAAAAAGGATTGTATTACTAATTATAATTAACGTTCAAACAAAATTTATTTTTTCTATTGTCTTGTT